>Ga0209395_1000332_pt1 | contig 70582 bp, 55 predicted proteins | sample GOMGulsemesocosm_3_FD_184635 | JGI IMG/M metagenome (GOLD analysis project Ga0209395, IMG submission 184635) | Methane-oxidizing microbial communities from mesocosms in the Gulf of Mexico - GOM9D Gulf of Mexico (SPAdes) (version 2) | ecosystem: Environmental > Aquatic > Marine > Cold seeps...
TTACCGCGGTTGACAGTGAGAGTAAGTTTGAATTGATGAAAAGTCTAGGTGCTAATCATGTTATTGATTATCAAAAAGAAGACTTTACACAAAATGGACAAACCTACGATTTGATCATTGATATGATGGGCTATCATTCAATAATCGACTATAAACGCTCATTAAATAAAAATGGCCGATATGCCATGGTAGGCGGTTGTTCTTCCCTTATATTCCAAACGTTGTTTATTGGCAGTTTAGTTTCATTGTTTGGTTCTAAAAAGCTAGCTATATTACCGCATGAACCTAACAAGAATATGGCGGCTTTACTGAATTTTTTTAAAGCCGGGCAAATGAAAATTACCATAGATAAATGTTACCCCTTAACAGAACTCAAGCAAGCAATGACATATTTTGGTGAAAGGCAAAGTAAGGGGAAAGTTGTTATCACTATCGAATAATGTCTTAGATATTTTAATTCATGCTTACTAGGGCATAGCAGTCTAAATATTACTCAAACCTTTATAATTAAAAAGTCAGTAAAATCGTCATATTCTCTAAAGCCTGATGTTATTTTTTCATATTTCGAAATGAGTGATAACAAAATTAAACACTCATTGAATGAATCATTAAAGAGTTGTTTATATTGCTTGATACCTCAGGATGCTGCTTGAAAGATGTCTATTCAAGCAGCATCCTATTACAGTTGATCGTTTAACGGAGTATACCATCGTCTAAATGAACGATGCTCCGGCTACGTTTAGCGAATCTCGTATCGTGCGTCACCATACAAATAGTTCTTCCTTCCTCATTAAGTTCATCAAATAAATCCATGATGGCATTGGCATTTTTTGAGTCTAAGTTTCCAGTTGGTTCGTCGGCTAACAAAATGGAAGGGTCTACAACTAAACTACGTGCAACCGCTACACGTTGCTGCTGGCCGCCAGAAAGTTGTGCAGGGTAAAATTTTGCTCTATCAGCCATATTTACTTTAGCGAGGCAATTCATGGCGATTTCCATTCTTTCGTGCTTTTTCATTTTGCGATAACTTAATGGCAGAGCTACATTTTCCAAAACGGTTAAATCTCCAATCAAATTAAACGCCTGAAAAACGAAGCCTATTTCCTTATTACGTATTTCTGCTCGTTGATAAACGTCTAGCTCATGTACTTGATGACCATTCAATAAATATTGACCACTGCTTGAGGTATCAAGCAAGCCTAAAATAGACATTAAGGTTGATTTCCCACAACCAGATGGACCAGCAATACTTAAATAATCGCCGGCGTTAATCGTTAAACTTACATCCTTAATCGCACTAATAATTCCCGCTTCTGTGGTAAACGTTTTGGTCAAAGATTCTAATTTTATTAATGGTGTATCGCTCATTATTGTGATTCCTTTTGCATCTTTTTTTCTAGAGAATAACGTTTCTTTTTAAATGTAGTGTTATTGCTCGCGTAAAGCTTCATTAGGCTCTATGGCCGTTGCTTGTCTGGTAGGTAGCATAATTGCAATTGCGGCAACAAATATCACTACGCTTGCCGTGACAAAATACATGGTTAAATTTAAAGGCTCCGTTTGGTAAAGAACGCTGCCAAGTAATGGTGAAATAAAAGCCATGATAAAAGCTCCTAACGTTACTCCTCCTGCACACAATGACAAACCTTGAATGGCAAATAAGGTACGAATTCGTTTAGGGTTTGCCCCTAATGCGACTCTAATACCAATTTCTTTTCTTCGTTGGCTAACATTGTAAGCCACTACGCCAATTACTCCGCTAAGCGTTATTAAAAAGGCGAGTAAAGCAAACAAAGAAACCAGCAAACCCACTAATGTCGAGGAAGCAAAAGAGTTGTCTTTGATATAATCAAAACTGGTTACGCTCGATATAGGTTGTTGGGGATCTACGTCATTAACAATATCGGTTACTATCGAGGTTACCGATGATAACGGAGCACTTGAGTTGATCAGTAATTGCAGTTCATAATGCCAACCGATTATCCAATGGAGGTAAAATGTTGGAACAGGAGCAACTTTAACTCCTACTTCTCGAATATCACCCACCACCCCCCGAATTGTTAGCCAAGTTTTGCCTTCATCTAAAGAGAGTCGCTTGCCAAGGGGATCTTCATTGGCGAAATATTCATCGACAAATGCCTGATTGATTATGGTTACTCTAGGACTATTTTCATCATCAGACGCGTTAAAATAACGACCTTGTAATAAAGGGATACTTAGTAGTTGATGAAAATTTGCCGATACTTCGTTTCTTATTGCTTCAGGGCGTTCATCACGATTAACCGGTGGGTGTCCTTCTATTTGAAAGAACCGTCGCTTATCTCGGCCTTTTACCAAAGGGATTTCAGTAGCAAAACCGACGCTGGTTATTTCAGGAGTAGCCTCTAGTTTCCGCACCGTTTCAAGCACAAAAGGGACGCGGGTTTCAGGGCTTGAAGATAGATCGACAGCGATAACATTACTGGTTTCAAATCCCGTGTTTTGATGGCTTAATCGGTACAAGCTTAAACTCACCAACGAGGCACTGGTGAGGATAATAAATGCCAAACTAAATTGAGTTACCAGCAAGATTTGGCGTAACTTAATACTACTGCCACTGGCGGTAATATTGCCACTACCTTCTTTTAAGGCTTCGTTAATATTGCGCTTTTGAAAGGCCGCGGTTGCGCCACTAATAATGCCTGTAAGCAATGAAACCATTAAACAAAAGGTGAGAACACTGGCGTTAATTTTTACTTCGCTTGCTAGTGGGGTATAAAGTGCCGCAAAATCAGATAGTAAGCCAACACTTAAAAATGCTAACGCTAAGCCCAATACGCCGCCTAACAAAGACAATATAATACTTTCTGTTAATACTTGTCGTGCGATACGTAGAGGGTTTGCCCCTAAAGCTTCTCGAATGGCTAATTCTTGTTTACGACTCGCAGTACGGGCCAGGTTTAGGTTGGCAACATTGGCACAAGCTATGAGTAATACCAGTGCTGTTATCCCCATCAGTAAATAAAAGGTCGGTCCAGCGTCTCCTGTCATATCAGTTCGCATCGGCGTTAAGGTATTACTCAATCCCTGACTTTCGGGATAATCGTCTGGGTATGCTGATGCTAATTGGCTTGTAATAGTATTAAATTCCAAGCTGGCGCTTTGTAAACTAACTCCTGGTTTTAATTTTCCGTACATCATAGAAATAGATCGCGAACGGTCATTAATAAACATTTCGCTGCCTCTGCCACCACAAGATGAAGACCCCATCCAAATATCATTTTTAAATGGGTACGCTGGTAAAGGAGGTAGAACACCAATAACTTGAATTGCAGCATCATTCATTTCTAGCATGGTACCTACCACATTGGGATCACTACCAAACTTTTCCCGCCAGTAATGGTGTGACAATACAATTAATGGTTTGGCTCCAGGTGCATCTTCTCCGGGTAAGAAGGTACGTCCGAGAATTGGACGAATCCCTAACATCTCAAAAAAATTCCAACTGACTACACCACCTTCAACATTGGCAGCATTACCATAACCAAATAGTGTAAAAGCCATTTGATGATATTCAACTAAATGCTCGAGACTCTCGTTTTTATCAATGTAATCTAAGGCGGTCGGAACAGAAACAGGGACGTCGAAACGGTTTATTTTAGGATTGTTTGTTTTTAGTTTAATTAGCTGTTCACCGTCGGCAAACGGTAAAGGGGCCAGTAAAACGTTTTGTACCATGCTATAAATAGCAGCATTGGCACCAATACCTAATGCTAAGGTGATCACGATAAGTGCACAGATAGCGGGTGTTTTTAAAAAGTTACGACAAGCAAATTGTATGTCTTCAATGAGAGTTTGCATTTAAGTTTTGTCCTTTACATTATTCATCTTATCTTTTCCTCTGACACTATTATGGTTGAACGTTTTCCGCATAGCATTTACATTCAACGCCTAGGCCTAACGCTACAATTTAACGTAACGCTAATTTGTTCATTTTATCGTACTTGTTGGTTGAAGATACGATCACATAATCGCCTTCCTTTAACGGTGACAAAATTTCTATAACGTCAACGGAGGTACGACCAAATTTAATCTGTTTCCGTTGGGCCAAACTTTGGCTTTCATTGAGGACAAATAAACTACTGGAAGAAAATTCCTGACTATAAACAGGGCGCTTTAGTTTTAATACATTCTTTAAATGCTCCAAAGCAATGACACCGTCTATACGTAAATCAGGACGAGCACCCAGTAAAACATTTTCTGTAAAATAAACATCAACAATAACAACGCCTTCTTTTACTGCGGGGTTAATACGTTTAACAATTCCTGAGGCTAGCTTCCCACCTGCAGATATTATAACAGCTTGGCCTTTCTTAACGTCTTTAACTTGGCTTTCTTGTACCCGTAATTCCGCTTTTAAATTATCTTGCTCGGCAATGCGAGCCAGCACTGTTCCTACTTTGAAAGGTTCACCAACTTGTAAGGTTACTTCTTGTAGTATGCCTTTAGTGGTAGCTTTGACATACAGGTCGCCTGCTAGTTTTTCTTGCAGTAACAATTGACGTGTCGCTTGATTAATTTTGGCTTGTGCCGCAATTAATTCAGCTTGCTTCATTTTTGGCAAACTGTTTAATAATTCAATTTCCAATTTATGCTGAAATCCAAGCTGCTTTTCAAGTAATATCGACTCATTGTAATCAATACCTGATACCGCTCCCGTTTTTAATAATCGCTGATTTGCTTCTCGGCGCAATTTGGTCATTTCATAACGCGCACTAAAATCTGCTACCACAATACGCTGTTTTAGTACGGCTTGTTGCCAGCGTTGTTCTAATGAATAATAGGCCGATTGTAATACTTCTACTTCTAGTTTAGCTTCATCGACGGCTTGCGTTAACTCTGGGTTTTCAAGCACCATAATAATACTGCCAACTTCAACAATATCACTTGCTTCAAGGCGTATTTCTTTGACTTGCCCGTTAGAGGTGGCAGATAAAAAGTTCGATGAAATTGGTACTAAAGTACCTGATGAACGTACTTCTCGTACTAAATCACCTTTCTCCACCTGAGCTATCAATACATCATCTCGATTAACTTGTGTTTCATGGCTGAAAACATTGATACGATCCCATACAAATATCAGTAAAATAATAATGATGATTGCGAGCGATAGCCTTTTAAAGAATGCACCACGTGTTGACTGCTTTTGAGGTATTTGCATAATATTGCTCTTAATAAATCACTCTTTGTCTAAGAATGTGCGGCATGTTCTTTTACCAAGAAATCATGCCACTGTGTTGTAAAGATTTTTCTATTAAAGAACTGACAACCAAAACATGTGGGCTGCAGAGTATATCCCGATTCCCATGGCGATAGTCAGCATAAATATAGTGCTCGACATCGCTAATTGCCCTGTTGGTTTGCCGTTATCGCGTACACGAAAATAACATTCAAGTACTAATAATGGCACCAGGTAACCAGCGAAATTTAATATTAAGTCGAATGGGCCGGTAAGGTTGGCATTTGTACCGGGAGACGTTCCGTCATTGATAAACATCCAGAAACCTCGAATAACCCGAAAAAACCAAACTCCACTGACCACGATAAATAATCGTAAAGCCCAGCGACGATGAATTGCAATCTTACGAGCCATAGCAAAACGTACCGTCATAATGGCGCAAATGATAATAAGTAAACCATCTAAAGATGTACCTATTTGACCTACAATACCGCTAATAACAGCTTCTCGGCTCCAGATAGAATAAATAGCGGCGACACTGATCACTATTGCCGTAATAATATAGACTCGGCCATTGATGCGATGAAATTTTGGAAAATTTGTACGTATTTGCGGAATAAGCTGCAAGGGGCCGAGGAATGTAATAACAAATGCCAGAGAAATGTGAATTAATACTGCAATATTGCCAATGAGATCACCTTCAATGAAACCATGAATCATCCTCTTAGACCAGGCATCCCAATCGCCTTGAAGTGCATTACCTCCATAAAAAACCATGATGTAATAAGCAAAAAGCCATTGTCCCATAATCGCGGTTAATAACCACGTAGCAGCACTGATACTTAACAGTTTACGGGCAATATCAGTTTTCTCCTGAAATTTTAAGACACTCGTTATAGCCATTTCTTTCCCCTATATATGTATTTTATTCGTGATGATATTGCGCTTTGTTTCGATCATTATTCTTTGCTAAGTGCAGTAAAATGATTAAGCTGACAATTCAATTTAGAAGTAATATAGAAGTTTAAGGGCACCTATAAAATGCCCAATGTGTGCCAATTATTTAATTAATTGGCCTTAGTGGAATGTTGATAGTTGGAGGGAATTACCCAAAAACTGCCTATAAATGCCAATTATGTGTCAACTTTAGGGGTGCTTTGTTGGTTATTTGTACTGTTTGCGGGTTATTTGGACTGGTGCTGTAATTTCAGCCGAAATGAGTTTTTAGGAAAAATACTTATAGAATTATTCCTAGGTTCAGCTGTTTATTCTTATATCGCTATTTTAAGGCCGTTTTGATTTGTGCATTATATGCGGATATTTCGGCAACAGTTTTAGGATTAGGATTGGGTGAAGAGGCTAAAATGTCGTTAGCGACTTGAAAGTAGTTTTGTGCGGCTAAGTAGTTTAAACGGCGCAGTTCATTTTTACCGAGTTCCAGATTAAGAGTAACTTTTTCATTTAATCTACGTTTGTCTAATTCTTGTGAAAGAAACAATAGGTAATCTCGAGAGGCGGACAGTTCACCTGTGGATAATGATGGTGACAGACTTTCATTTTCAGTTTTTAATTGGTTAATGGCGCGATAAAATAATTTGCCATAATGACACGGGTCTGCATTATCTTGCTGTGAAAAATCTCCCAATGAAGATGAAAATCCCTGCCAGCATTCAACTTGGTTAACACTATATTCTTCACTAGACAATGACGCTTGTTCAAACAAATCACTATTAGTGTTAATAAAGAACCAAGTTATCAGCAAACTTATCAATACACTGAAAAGTGTGAGTGGGAGTCTTAGATTTTTTCCGGGGGAAAACTCTTCAACGCTAAGTTTACGTAAGGCGACATTTTTTTGTCTTAAATCATTTTGACCTTTTTTATATTGCAAAGATAATTCAAAACAATGTTGACGAAACTCTTCTTCATCTAAACTTAAGGATTGTGCAGAGAGGTTAAAAAGTGCCAGAATTTTTGTGACATGTCTGTCAGGAACTACGGGGTATCTTGGGTTGCCTAATCTGTCTCGCGTTGCAAACCAACGAGTTAATGACGTTGGGTCTAATCCTAATTGAGCAGCAAGCTGTTTACGGGTCTTAATTTCTGGATTCAAACCGCTACGCAAAAGCGTATTGAGTTTACTTTTATCAATTTTCACAAAAATCTGCCGTGTAGATTAACAACACTTTAGAAAGTGCAGCCAAATTATTAAGCTAAAAAGTATATAGCTAATTCACCTTAGGCGAAAGAGTCTATTAATATATTCAAACAACGAACGTCTTGAATGACCTCATTTAAAGGATGAAAAAATTATAGTTATACGAATTAGTTCATAAAACAATTGTAATAAATACATTTGCTTACATCTTTTAATGAGCTGTTTGGAAGCGAGTCTTAAACAAGACGGTCTTTATTATTTCATATCAGGGGAATAATAATGACTTGTTTATCAGGAAGGTTGTTTCAGTTATTTAATCAAATTCATATTATTGTAAATCTACAGCTTTCTTAAATCTAACACTGAACCAATGTCGTTAACTTTACAGCGTGCTATTTAGTTACTCTTACTTGGCTGCAAGGCTTGATACTTCGATGTTATGTGCAATAATAAAGGATATATTCTGATAATAAAAACATCGATAAATACCCCCTCTTTGTTTTACAGGTATAAATTATTTAATGGAGTAAGTTTTATATATGCTTTTTCGGAGTATAACGTCAAATTTAATTGTCATTACTTTATTCGCTATAGTTTTAGTGGGTTCTAGTATATTTTACCTTTCGTTAGAGGAACATGAAGACCTGTACCAAAAGCAAGTCAAGAATGATCTAACGGCGCTCAGTGTTAATTTATCAGATGACTTAGTTAAACTGATGGCCGGTGATATTGACCAATTTGAATTAGCAACTCTCCTTTTACGCTTAGATAAATATGACAATATTCGCGTAGCTAAAATTTTTGATCCAAATTGGCAGCTTATCGAACAGTACTATGGTGAAGAAACAGATTACAACTCAACGGTTTCTAATAAATTAAATGCTCAATTATTAGTCGACTTCTCCCTGGGCATTAATTATTTCTCTAATGATATTATTTCTATTCAACGAGTAGGTGACCGTAAGCTACCACTAGGGTACCTCGTTGTTGTAAAAGATTATATTGGCCCAATTGCCCAGAGCAAAATGCTTCTCTTTTATAAGGTGTTACCAACAGCATCTTTGATCATTCTACTTGCTTTAGTCGTTTTGTTTTTAAGACATTACAAAATGCTATCTCCTTTGTCTAAATTAAGTGATTTTGCTAAAAAAGTTGAAACTAGCAACGATTACAGTTTGAGAATCGAGCAAACTGGTGAATATGAGATCGCAGAACTCACAAAAAACATCAATAACATGATGGCAACTATTGACTCTGAGGTTAGCAAAAATGAGCAAAATACACAGCAACTATTAGCTCAACAAAATACTATGGAGCACATAGCCAATTTTGATGGTTTAACTGAATTACCAAATCGAATTTGCTTTATGGAAATGCTTAAAACAAGCTTAGCTAATGCTCGACGACAAAATACTAATGTTGCTTTAATGTTTATCGATTTGGATGGATTTAAAGATGTTAACGACAATTACGGTCATACCGTGGGTGATGAACTTTTAATTGATGTTAGTAAACGAATGAAAAAGTGTTTAAGGAATGGTGATGTTCTCTCTCGTTTAGGAGGGGATGAATTTTTAGTGTTATTGCCTAATAATCCAGATGATTTGATATTGGTTAATATTGCAGAGCGCATGCTTGAGGAACTTAAAAAACCGGTAAATATTGGCTCATGGTCAATTAATGTTGGCGCCAGTATTGGCATTACCAATGCTAATGACTCTAACTTTGATTTAGGTAAGATAATGACTCATGCCGATATCGCAATGTACCATTCTAAAGTAAATGGAAAGGGCACTTATACTACTTTTTCACCGGAAATGATGGAAAACAGTCAACGTCGCTTTCAGGTGGTGAATGCAATAATTTATGCCCTTGAACAAAATGAGTTTCATCTTGTTTATCAAGCCAAGGTCGATAGAAATCAAAAAGTTGTTGGTTATGAAACACTGGTTAGATGGGTTAGCGAAGAACTGGGGTTTATATCCCCGGCAGAGTTTATTCCTTTGGCTGAACAAAGTGGTAAAGTTTTATCGATTACAAAGTGGGTGATTGAACGCTTGTGTATCGAACTGAAGGACTTATTGGCCATTCAAACAGAGGCTGTTGTTGTCTCTGTAAATTTGTCAGCGAAGGATCTAAAGCAACCTCATTTAATTGATTATATAAAAGAGCAATTTAGAAAATATAAGATAAACCCAGAAACGATACAGTTTGAAGTTACTGAGTCAGCCTATTTAGAAGACTTTGATAAAGCAAATAGCTTTTTTAATGAGATTAAAAAATTAGGCTGCACTCTAGCACTCGACGACTTTGGTACGGGCTATTCATCGTTAAGTTATTTGACACAAATTCCTTTTGATACTTTAAAGATTGATAAACAGTTTATCGATACCATCGGTATTTCAGAACGTACAACTTTGATAACCAATACTATTATTCAAATGGCAAAAAGTTTGGGTGTTAAGATTTGTGCTGAAGGTGTTGAAAACTGGGAGCAATATAATTATTTAATTGCAGCCAATTGCGATCATATTCAAGGCTATTTATTTAGTAAGCCAACATCGCTAAATAACATAATTGAAAATAGCCGGAAAGAAAGAATATCCTTCGATGAAAATTTCACTGTTACTAATGCCGTTTAAAGATAAGCTATGGCTGTACTGAATTTGATATAAACAATTGCCCGTTATTCTTGGGCTTTAACTTTATTCTATTGAGTAAACGATAGTTAAACTATCAGGTAGTTTTGTCCCTACGGGCAAATAAGAAACAGCCCCTTCATTCTTAACTAAATACTCAATGATTAATCGCTTATTTTCAATTTGTTTAGGTTCAATTTTTCGTCCACTAAATCGCATTTGAGCCCAGTACGACTGAATTCTAGATTCGGTAAACCCAATGATTTTAGTATTAAATAAAATTCGTGTAATATTTTCTGGAGGCAATGTGATAGGCACTAATTCATATTTTATCGCTCCCCCCATAAATAAGTTTTTTACTTGAGATTTAGTTAGCGTTAATTCTTTCTCTGCTGTGTTGGCTACTACAATTAATCCTTCAGCAGCATGACTTAAGGCATTTGGTAACAATGACAAGATCAATATACTTACATATATTGATGGTTTAGTTGGCATTAGAAAACCCATTCTAAACCCACTTGTAATAAATTGGTTCGTTCAATTTTCGATGTTCTTTCAAAGAGAACCGTAGATGTCGGTATTTCAGATTCAAATATTGAAACGTCCATTTTTAGGGCTACATTGGTTTTCCAATCCCATTTTATGCCTAATGTAATGCTATCTTTATCGGTATTTCTGAGGGAGTTAAAGATGCCTTTATAACCATATGCTAATTGGTCTAATTGTGGACTGGATCCTATGGGGATTTCGTTAATCTGAGACGGGGAGGCAGAATTGTTAGTGGCGTAAGTTAAATGAGCAGTAAAAGGGTGAAAGTAATAACCCAGCGTAGCGTAAGCTCCTGTTGAGTTTGGTACGAATGGAATATCTCCTGTAACTTTCATCAACTCAACCCGTGCAAAATAATTCAAGTTATCATAGGTAATTCCTGCTTGAATAGACTTGACTTCCCCCGCTGTATTCAATGATTGAGCACTGTTTTCAAATCCTAGTTGTGTAAGTGTTGAAGTAAAATTCTCCACGAATTCTTGCTCAATTTCAACATCACCACGGTGATAGGAAACCCTGAAACTAAGATTGTTATCAACAATATTTATCACAAGTCCGCTAAGGTTATTTACTGTTGTTGGCGTTATAAGTCCATTGGATACGATATCATCATCAAACTTTCCCCAATATCCTTCAAAATAATACGCTAACTCTTCACCAGCGAAGTTATAACTGATATTTGCCCCCTCAAAAGTAGAGAACATGTATCCCCTGTAAACTTGTTTGGGAGGTGTTATCCAAGGATATGATAAACCTACATCAATCACATCGCTGTATTGAAAAAAAGGAGTTCTTAGTTTGCCGAGCTTAAAATTTAATCTTTGGTTATGATGGTAGGTGAGGTATGCCCACTCGACCCCTGAATCACGATTCTCAGATGAGTGATAAAGCAGTTGACCGGTGGCAGATATTTTGTCGGTAAGCTGACCATTAACTTGGATTGCAAATAGCGACTCTTCGCCAATTTTAAACTTATTATCATAACCATTTACGGATATAGAATCGTTGGAAAGCTGTCCTCCTACTACTCGAGCAAAGCCAGATATATCGATGTTTTTATTTTCAGCGAGTGACACGGGGGCTTGAACTAGCATGAAAGTAAAAGATGTTAACAAGCATACGTATTGTTTTAATTTCAACATTTGAGCTAAATTTCTTCTCTAATTAATTAAAATATTATATTAATATCGAGTATTTATAATAGGTTGTAACCTTGTTACCGTCAAATCACCTGAGGAAATATTTATGGTGTTTTAGAATGTTCGTTAACGCTTTATAAACATGGTTGTTACTTTGAAATATTCGGTTTTAAGCCTTTTTATGGGACGAAATAATAAGAGAAGTAAATGTGAGGGATCAGACAGGTAAAGTTGAATCACTTATTATATCTTTGATTATTAAAGCGGTTAGTTAAATGTGACTTTACTGAACTTTATAAACTCAGGTGATTTTGATAACTTTTTGTAGGCTTTTTTAATTTTCTCTATTCGATGTTTATCAAAGTTTGCTTTACTGAAGGCATAGTAAATAGGATTACTATTGATAATTAATGGATGAATATCGAGTAATTCTTTAACTTCTTTAGGTAAATAATCAACATATAATTCATCAACGATTAAAGCGTCAACTCTACCTGTATTTAAGGATTTCAGCCCAATATCATTATTTGCTAATTCTCGTAGTTTTAGTTTTAAGGCTTTATTATCGTTTAAAATGTTCTCGAATCTAAGACCAAAATATGAACCTCGTTGACGCATAAGTGCAGCGTTTAGTGTTTCAAGTTGGGCCCATTTGCTAATAAGAGGAAGTGCATTCTTTTTGCTAACTATCCTTATTCTTTCGATTCTTAAAGGTCCAATAAAGTGGTAGTATTGTTCGCGTGATTTATTCTTACTCATGTTCATCATTAAATCTATTTCACCAACCTTAAGCATTTCTAAACCACGTGCCCAAGGTGCTTCAATTATTTTTAGTTTACATCCTGCATTTTCAATTAAAGCGCTACCGTATTGGATATCAAACCCCGACCAAACATTATCTTTTTTAACGGCCATTGGCGGAAAAGAGTGCGCTCTCATTGAAATTTCACAACAATGTGCTGAAAAGCTAATAAAAGATACTGCAATTATTAGAAGGACATATTTAATATTGATAACAAATTACTCTCTGTACTTTTTAAAAAAAACTTCTCTATATGATTATAAAGTAATACATTTGCTTAACCTGCGTGATCGTCTCTATCGTTTTAATAAGAGAAAAATGTTTATTAGACTGCATACACATTTAAGTCGATTACACTTGTTAAAATATTTTTTAAGAGAAACTTTAAATATTATGTCTATAAATTTTGATAGATACAACTACAAACTTATTGTTTAAAAGGAGACGTTAATGCATAAGAAGAGTTTATTTATTTTAACGATTGCTATATTTGTGAATACCTATTCATATGGCAGTGAAGCTGTCTTTAAACCTGTTCAAGCGTTATTTTCTGCAATGTCAGCAGTCAATCATGCAAAAATGAAAGATGTGGTAACGCAAGATTTTCAACTCTTAGAAGTCGGCGAAGATTGGAATATTGACGATCTTGCCAATGTGGTTAAACCATCGACATATAAACGACGAAACTTCTTCGGTGTGATTAATACAAAAATCTCTGGCGATATGGCGTGGGTAAGTTATTGGAATAAAGCAACCTTTAATAACGGTGAAAATGAAAGCACTGTCGCTTGGTTAGAGAGTGCAGTGATGATAAAGGTTGATAACCAATGGAAAGTACAAATGCTACATTCAACCCGCATCAAAGTAGAAAACATTCCTAAGCATGTTTTACTCAAAGAATATCTAGGTTAATTAATTGTACACAATACAGTGTGGAAAGATTCAGGGCTATTATGATTTGTCCTTCTGGCATATATGTCTTTTACTGTTGCTTTTGCATAATTAGTCGTTATTTTGGCCATTGTTATTATGCGTTTTATCGTATTTTTTCTATAAATTAATTTTAGAAATAGATGGCCATTTTATTATCCTATGGCTGCTTTTACTGTAAACTCGCATTTTTTAACCTGACATATATAAGTTGACTAATATTTTATGCCTATTTTACTACAACATTTATTTGCGATAGGTGGCTTTCAAGGGGTCTTACTTTTTTGCTTGTTGAGCATTGGCAGTCAAAATACCAAAGCTAATAGGATCTTAGGTGTGTGGTGCTTATTTTTAGGGCTATTTTTCCTTGGGATCTTGGTGCATGTTCAAAGAGAACTTAATGTTTTCTCAATATTAATTGGCTGGAATTTATATTTGCCAGCCAGCTATGGGGCGTTGCTTTATTTGTATTGTAGACAAGCGATAACGGACAGACCCTTAGTATGGAAAGATGCTCTTCATTTATTACCGGTTTTATCGTGCTATTTACTCAATGTAGATATTTTATTTGCTTCTGCTGAAACTAAATTTAATTGGACTACCGAACCTTCAGATGGCCCAATTCCGATTTCAATAACTCAAATAATCACTTATGTTCAAGCATTTGTTTATCTTGGCTTTAGTTTTTATATGGTTAGACGGTATCAGCAGCAGGCGAAACAAAATTTGTCAGATTTTAATCCTGAAATATTTCGCTGGATCTGGGCTTTGCTGATACTCACGCTCAGTGTTTGGTCGTTTAAGTCGGTATCATCTTCAGAAACACTTTATTTTCTGTCTATTACCAGTGACATTATCATTATTTTTCTTATTTATGGCGTTGCTTTAGCGCAATGGCGAAACCCAAGATTATTTACCATAAATAAAATTGAAGCGATTGTTACTCAACAAATTGTTTCAAAAGAAACTGAAAGTAAACCCGAGCAAGATAAACATAATTCAGGGGCTTTAGATGTCAGTACCAGAGATTGCATATTGAAAGATGTTAAGCAATATATGGAAAACAAACACGCATTTAAAGATAACCAATTAAACTTAATCAGTTTATCGGAACAGGTTGGGGTAAGTACCCACCATTTATCAGAAGTACTTAACCAGCATGAAGGTAAAAATTTCTACCAATTTGTTAATGATTATCGAGTTAAGTATGTCTGTGAACATCTTAAACTAGACAATAAACCTAAAATAATTGAATTAGCTTTAGATGCTGGCTTTTCTTCAAAAAGTACTTTTAATGCTGTTTTTAAGCAATTCACTGGGCTTAGTCCAACACAATACCGCCAAAAAGCACAAAATCATTCATAAAAAGGCTATCTCGGTCGAAACAGACGTCTGATAAGGACAGTTCAGACGCCTGTCATTAAAAGGAATGTTCAAATTTATTCTTTAAACATAAAAGAGAATAAAAATGAAAAAATTACTTGTTATATTATCGGCACTACTCGCTTTCTCAAGTTACGGTGAAACGAATATAGTTAATATCGGTGAATTCGATATTTCTTATGAAATTTCAGGGCAAGGGAAACATGTCATATTGATGGAAGGTGGAATGGGGAAAAGTTTAACAACTTGGGATCCTATTTATAATGAGCTGACGAAAGTAGCGAAAGTGATACGTTATTCCCGAGTTGGAGAAGGAGACTCTACTAAGGTAAAGCGCCAGTTTTCCATGTCAGATTCCGTACAACATCTCGATAAGTTTCTAAAAGCAGTAAAAGTCGAAGTTCCAATGGTTTTGGTTGCCCATTCATATGGTGGATTAATTGTCAGAAAGTTTGCCGCTAAATATCCTGAACGGGTTAAAGCAATACTGTTAATTGACCCTTCTTCAGAGCACGATTTAGACATTATGCGCTCAATCGATTTACCCCAGGCGATAAAAGAAATTTCTTTTATGAAAACCATGGGAATCGAAAAAGGGCTTAATAACTCATTTTTAGAGTATTGGAGCAAGCGGCCAATGCCAAATTATCCTGAAATAAAAGATATTCCTGTCGTTATGGTTGCAACCGTAAAGAAGTATACCAATCCTCCGATGTTATTATTAACAGATAAAGGTAGAGAGATAATGGGACAGAGCCATAAGTCATGGGCTGAGAGTTTTCCTCAAGGACGCGCAGTGTTAACGACCAATAGCTATCATCATATACATCGCGATGAACCGGAATTGGTGTTAAAAGAGTTTAAAAAGCTATTGAAAACACTTAATTAATTTAGCATTTTCCTAAAAAAAGAAAGATTGATTATCAATTTAAACGTCTTAAATAGAATGGTTACATTGTAGAATCGTTAAATCATGAAAATATATTGGTAAATCTCTATTGAAATAGCGACAATACACATAATCAAAGTTTTATGTTTTTAGGAAAAATAATGAATCCAATTATTCAGGCGTTAAAAGAACTCAATGTTAGTGAAGATAAAATCAAAGAACTTTTTCAAGTGCTAACGGAAAATCCAATGATGGCCATGGTTACTATCCAGTCATTGGGTTTACCACCAGAAAAGCTTCAAGCAATTATGATGATGGTTATGTCTAGCCCTGATTTAATTAAAGAAGCGGTTGAAGAATTAGGTTTAGATTTTGCAAAAGTAGAAGCAGCTAAAGCTAAACTAAAAGAAAATCAATAACAACTTGGTCATTTTTACTGATGGCTAAGCCTAATAAGAAAGTCCCTGAAAAGTCGGTAGATATTTATTGCAATAAATGCCGAACGCCTTTATATAAGTATAAAAAAGGCGGTAAAGGGGCTTTAATTAAATGTTTTAAAGAACGAATTGTTAAAGACTTTACTGTCACTTCATGTACTTGTCCAAATTGTGAAACTGTTTTTGCACGTGAGATGTTAATTCGTGGTTTGCCTGCATTTAAAATGATTGGTGGTAAAGTCATCTTTAAATAGTCGATACACAGCAAGATAGTAAAGGAGCTTTACATGAACGATAATGATATTTTAAAGTTTTGGTTTCAAGAGATTGAACAATCACAATGGTGGATAAAAGATTTAGCGTTTGATCAGGTCATCATTGATAAATTTTCTGATATTCATCTATCTGCAAACAGTTGTGAGCTATTTGGTTGGAGAAAAACGGCTAAAGGGCGACTTGCTGAAATCATTGTTTTAGACCAATTCTCGAGAAATATGTATCGTGATACACCTCGTTCTTTTGCTTCAGACGCTTTGGCGTTAGCGCTCGCCCAAGAAGCCATCGCTATTGGCGCGGATAAAGCATTAAATGCAAGTGAAAGAAACTTTCTCTATATGCCTTTTATGCACAGTGAATCTTTAATTATTCATGAAAAAGCAATTAAGTTATATGCAGATAATGGTATTGATTCCAGTATAGACTTTGAAAATAAGCATAAAGTTATCATTGAAAATTTTGGACGTTATCCTCACAGAAATGAAATTTTAAATAGAAAATCAACGTTGAAAGAGTTAGAGTTTTTAACTCAGGACAACTCTTCTTTTTAATAAAGGAATAATAATTAACATGGACTCAAAAATTGACTTTACGTCATACACAACAGATGAGCTAATTTCAGCGGCAGGCACTATTGATAAAGAAAAATACCCTGACAGGGCTGAAGAAATTAATCGGTTGATTCAAGAAAGGGCGGTTAGTCATTCTGAAGAAGTTGATAACACCAAAAGAGTTGGGGCAAAAGCGACAAGGGGTGACCGCTTTTTATCAGCCTTAATTGATGGCTTTATCGGTATCATTGCTGCGGTCCCTATTTTCATGTATATAGGTTTAGATAATCTATCAGACCCCTCGTTATTTTTGTCACTCTCTATGTTAGCGTATGGGTTAGTTGTCAGCTTTATACTGCATGGCTATCTTTTGTATCATTACGGACAAACGATTGGTAAGAACTTTATGTCAATTCGTATTGAAAATTTAGATGACACAAAAGCAGAATTATCCACCATATATTTAAAAAGAATTTTACCTATGCAGGTACTTTCTATCGTTCCATTTGGCGGTCAGTTTATTTCAGGCTTAGTAAACCCAATGTTTATTTTTGGCAAGGAAAAGCGTTGTCTGCACGACTATGTAGCGAAAACCAAAGTTTGCTACACCAATAATGAATGATTGAATTCTGACAGTAAATAATTGTATGCCTTGCAACCTTATTAAGGTGACAAGGTATACAACTTAGTTAATTGTAGTTTTTTACTCTTACAATCCTGTGTGGTATTGGCTGTTAGTTGACTCAGGCACTAATGTATTCAATGTATCAGGTACCTGAGCGTCACCTTTAAGTAACTCTTCAAACTGAGCTAATAACTCTGCTTTATCAGGCATTTGCTTATCACCTGAACCGATATTGGTTAAATCAATCATAAAGCCATCAAATAAGTCACTTAAGTCATCAATAATTTCTGTGTTTAAAAATTGATCTTGATTATAAATACTTGGGTAACCTGCTTTTTGCTTGTCGATAGCAAACGAGACACCTTTTAGGTTAGTGATACTGGTTGATTTATCACAAGACAGCATACAGCCGTTATCAATACGCGGCTTTTCGCAGCCGACACTTTGTTGAAAGAAACATTGTCTGCTGGCCATCAATAATATTGGGTGGTAAATACTATAGAATAGTTTGAAATTTTCAGGACGCGCAATATTTCTAATTTGTTGGCGATTAATTTCATTTGAAATAAATGCCCCTTTACAGTCAAATCCTTCCTGCATCGCAAGTAAAGCATATGAATTAGTGGTATTTAAAAAAGGCCCTGCTATCCATTGTATACCCAGTCGATTAGCTTCATAGGCGATACCGGTATTGTTGGTCACAATAAGCTCAGGTTTTACTTGTTCTAAAATATTTACCGCAACGTCGTAATCTTTACCAATTAATACAGAAGGAAACCAAGGGATCAAACGAGGGTTTTCTTTGAAAAAACCAACATATTTAGTACAGCCACGTTTGTAAGCTTCTGGTAATTTATAATAAATATCGGCAGAGGTTAAACTCGCTAATTTCACATCACTTTCATCACAAATAAGTATTGATAATTCCGCTTTGCTATCACCTGTTACCGGTATCTTTGGATGTCTCGTTAATGTCGGCAATTGTACTTCAGGAAATACGGGCTTTGAATTGTTTAACAATAATGCTGCTTGATTCTTTAATACGGTTAGTTCTTTAAAAGGAATACTTAAACCGCCATCTAATGCTTTTGTGCAAATTTCTATTAAATTGAAGTGTGCATTGTTGAAACTTTTGAATCGTTTTTCAACGGTTTCTTTATCTATACTTAATTTGCCACTTTTCACCAAAGTGCTCTGCGATTTTAGCTCAAAACTTTTTGTTTCAATGCCTTTATCGTTGTCTTTCGCATCAACAAAGGGTTGTAATTGAGAAAGCTCTTTTGTTGTCACTGTTAACGTTAATGGTTGGTCCAGCTTTCCTGAAATAGTCAGTGTTAGCGGTATTTTATCAATGGTTAAGTGTTTTATTTTGTCGTCAACAGAGGCATTTATCAGTTGCTTTTCATCATTAAGCTCTTGTTCAACTTCTTGAATTTGTACTACTGATATTGCATTGCTCTTATCTACAGCATGGTATTTAGAATTATCGCGGGGGTTTTCAATAAACATCGACTGATTTAAATCACCACGTAAAAAAGCGTTTGAAAAGTCGCGGTTAAATACTTTGTATAGGCGTTCACCGTCTTCAAGCAGTTCACCGGTTTTAAGAAAACCATCAATTTGTTTACGAAAACTATCTACTACGGTATGCACATAGCTAGCGCCTTTAATACGGCCTTCAATCTTAAATGAATGGACACCTGCTTCAATAAGCGCGGGTAAATCAAAAAATGCAGAGTTGTCTTTAATATTTAACGGGAATTTATTACCTGCTTCTGTCGGTTGATACTCTTCACGACAGGCTTGGCTACAACGGCCACGGTTGCCAGAGTTACCAACGCTGGCTGAGGTTGAATAACATAATCCAGAAAATGCGACACATAACGAACCGTGTACGAATACTTCTATTAACGTTTCGTGTTTTTTACCCGCTGCAGTCATCGCGGTTATTTCACGTAAATTTAACTCTCTTGATAAGTTAACGCGTGAGGCACCTAACTTTTTCAAAAAAGGAATTTGACCAACGTTATGAGTGGTTAGTTGCGTTGACGCGTGAATATCAAGAGTTGGAAAATGCTTCTTAAGTAGGTAGAACATGCCTATATCTTGCACAATAACGCCATCAAGGGTGGTATTAGCAAGTTTAGTGAGTAACTTAGCAAGTGAAGAAAATTCGCGTTCTAAAATAACAACATTTAAGGTTAAGAATATTTCGCATTGATAACGATGCGCTAAGCGAATAACACCGACAAGTTGATCAAATGAGATATTAGTAGCACGATTTCGGGCGTTAAAAGTATCTAGGCCACAATACACGGCATCGGCGCCAGCAATAATTGCTGCTTTAATGGCTTCGACATCACCGCCGGGTGCTAATAATTCTATTTTTGGATGCATGTGGTCACTTATCTTTCACTTAAATTTAAAGGTGGCGATTTTACCGATATATTTCCTTAATGAATACCGTTAAAGTAACTTATTCTCGTATATTTTTATAAACAAAATCATCATGACGTCAAATTTATCCTTACCTATACTTTATTCTCTTCGAAACTGTCCGTATGCCATGCGTGCAAGAATCGCAATATATTATGCAAAACAAAAAGTTGCATTACGTGATTTGGTATTAACGAATAAACCTGATGAAATGTTAGTAGTATCACCTAAAGGAACAGTTCCTGTTTTAGTCATAGGAAACGAACTTGTTCAACCAAATGTGATTGATGAAAGTTTAGAGGTTATGTTATGGGCATTACATGAAAGTGATCCCGATAACCTTATGCACAGTGAAACGCCGCACTTATTATCTGACATGTTATCGTTAATTTCGACGTTTGATAATGAATTTAAAAAATGTTTTGATAAATATCAATGTGCAAAACGCTACCATGAAGATTCACTTATAAGTGACAGGGAAGCGTGTGAAAAATACATTATAGATTTAGAGCAGCGATTAGAACTAAATGGCTTTTTAATGTCAAACAAAACCAGTTTAGCTGATATCGCTTTGTTGCCTTTCATTCGTAAATTCTCAAAGGTAGAGCGCCAATGGTATTTACAATCGCCATACCCGAAACTTAGATCATGGCTAAATAACTACTTACAGAGCCGGATGTTCAGTAAAGTGATGACTCAATATCCGCAATGGTTAGAAAACAGAGAGCTCGTTATTTTTGGTGAATTGTAAAAATGAAGTGTTCTTAAGTTTTTCTTAAGAAAACTTCATTATGCTTTTAGTCTTAATCATTTATCTGGAATCCAAGTGAAGATAACCTGTAATCATTCAAGCATTTCTCGTTTTAATCGTATCTCGGCTAATGGTTTATTAATTCTTACATTAGTCATTAGCTTTTTTGTTTTTTCAAGTACTTCTAAAGCAAAAGAAACTATTGAACAAACACCAAAAGAACAGTTGGATACATTGATTGCTCAGCATCAGGGGAAAGTCATTTATGTTGATTTTTGGGCTTCTTGGTGTGGTCCTTGTCGTCAATCATTCCCGTGGATGAATAAAATAGAAGGGCAGTTCAAATCACAAGGGTTTACCATTATTAGCATTAACTTAGATGCTGAGCACGATTTAGCTGAAAAATTTCTCAATGATAACCCCGCTAATTTTACCGTTGTTTATGATCCTAAAGGTGAGTTAGCGCGTTTATTTAATATTCAAGGGATGCCTAGTAGTTTGATCATCAGTAAGAAAGGCGAGGTTAAATATGCACATAGTGGTTTTTTTAAGCAAAAGGTTCAAAAATACGAACAAGAAATTATACAACTACTTGCACTTTAATCTAATAAGTAAAGCGCATAATGAGGTTTCAAAATGAACAATAAATTTAAATATTCACTCGTGTTTTTCATCGTTACTTTAGCATCTGGTTGCTCTAGTTTGGGGGTTGAGCCTTGGGAACGTGATTTGTTAGCAAAAAAGCAAATGGCATTAACCGCTTCACCAATTGATTCTGCACTTGATGATCATATTTACTTTAGTAAAGAAGCATCAAGCGGCGGAAAAAGTTTTGGTGGCGGAGGTTGTGGATGCAATTAATCAGCGATAAAAAGAATAAGAATACAGAGCATAAAATAAGTATAAAAACGGCTCTTACTATAGCCACTACAGCGTTGTTAGGCAGTGCTCAAGTCGGGGCGGCACCAACTACTTCAGATACGTTAACTGAAGACTCTTGGGCTTTTGATTCAGCGTTCTTATATTATAGCGAGGCAGATCGTGTTTCAGCGGCGGAAGCCATTTTTAATGCTAAAAAAACATATGCTGACGATAGCATTTTAAGTTTGAAATTAACAATAGATGCTTTAACTGGCGCTTCAGCAAACGGTGGGGTTGCACAACCTAGTGTACAAACATTTACACGTCCCTCAGGAAAGGGGGATTATGATGTTAAAGCAGAAAATACACCTCTCGATGATACGTTTCATGATACTCGCGTACAATTTAATGCGCAATGGACCCAAGCATTAATGCAAAACTATACCGGTAGTGCAGGTGTTCATATTTCAAAAGAATATGATTATTTGTCATTAGGTGTGAACGGTAACCTTGCTTATGATTTCAATAAGAAAAACTCTACATTTTCATTTGGCTTAAGTCATTTTCAAGACACCTTTGAGCCAGAAGGTGGTATTCCTAAACCATTTGCTTCTATGCCTTTAGCATATCATAACGATGGTGATGAAAACGGGCATAAAACATCAAGGAAAACTAGCGGAGATGATAAAACCACGACGGATATAATGGTTGGGTTTACGCAAGTGATTAACCGCCATATGGTGACACAAGTTAATTATTCATATTCATCTGTTAATGGCTATTTAACTGACCCTTTTAAAATTCTCAGCTTGGTCAATAACGATGGTATTACTCAAGATTACTTGTATGAAAACCGCCCCGATGAACGCATCAAACAAAGCGTATTTGCCCAAGCTAAATATCATTTTGATGAGACCATTATTGATGTGTCATACCGTTATATGTGGGATGATTGGCAAATAGATTCACATACTGTTGATACACGTTTTTATATTCCTCTTGATAACGGTAGTTATTTAGAGCCTCATTTTCGTTTTTATCGGCAAGCTGCAGCAGAGTTTTATCAACCCTTTATAATGCAGGGTGAAGCATTACCTGAATTTGCGAGTGCGGATTACCGAATAGGTGAAATGACAGCTTATACGGTAGGGTTAAAGTACGGGATGAAACTTAGCGATGGTAATGATTTATCTTTTAGGCTTGAATATTATCGCCAAGACCCTGAAAGTGCTGGGCATAAAGCTCCAGGTGTTTTAGCTAATATGGAATTGCATGAAAATATTGATGCGATTATTGCTCAGGTAAGCTATTCGTTCTAACGGTTTAACGTTAGCAAAAATATCAGCTCTTATTAAATGAATAAGGGCTTTTTTATAACAGGTATAAATTTGAAGGCAATGCGAGAAATACTCATTTCTAAGTGTGACGACGGTTTCTGTATCACGTTTGATGCGATGGCAAGTTCGTGTGAAGTGATTGTTGATACTCTCGATAAGTCTCTAGCTTTGGAGGTAGGCAAGAAAGTCAGCAAGGAAGTGTGGCGTATTGAAGACAAGTACAATCGTTATGATCCGCATAGCCTTTGCAGTAAAATAAATCAAAGTTTTGGCAAACCCATCGCTATTGATAATGAAACATTCGCATTACTCAATTTTGCAGATACCTGTTATCAACTCAGTGACGGTATTTTTGACATTACTTCAGGTTCATTAAGAAAAGTATGGCATTTTGACTGTTCAGATAACATTCCGACTCAGGGCGTTATTGCTAAAGCGTTGAAAAATATTGGCTGGGAAAAGGTGAAATATGATGCAGCACACATTATTTTACCTGCCCATATGGAAATTGATTTAGGTGGTATTGGCAAAGAATATGCAGTTGATCGTGCCATTTTATTGGTTAAATCTTTAACCGAACTCGCTGTACTCGTTAATTTAGGAGGTGATTTAGCGACAAATTCAGCTCGAAGAAACGGTAAACCTTGGCAAGTAGGGATAGAGCACCCAGGCTTTGTTGATAAGAAAACTATGGTCGTGTCTTTATATAAAGGAGCATTGGCAACAAGTGGAGATGCAAAACGCTTTTTACTTAAAGATGGTCAGCGCTACAGCCATATACTTAATGCTAAGACGGGGTGGCCCATTGATAATGCTCCACGCTCAATAACTGTTTCTGCGCCGCAATGTATACAAGCGGGTATCTTAGCAACGTTGTCGCAAATGCAAGGTGAAGATGCAGAACAATTCTTGTCGGAACAAGACGTTAAACACTGGTCTATTCGTTAGTCTTACCTGTTTAAAATCTTCACACGTCGAGATGCTGTTTCAGCGTTAGTTAGAAAATCAGGTCAAGGCGTGATACTCGATATTGGTTGATATCGATAACGGCGCCCGCTTAGTGATATTGAAAATAAATGAATCGTAGTTTACCTCTAATAAACATTATCAAACAGATAGTATTCTCATCACAAAAAAATCTAAATAGCTATTAAACCCTTGAAAGTCACTAAAAACTGACTAAAGTAAAGTATCAATAGATACATAAGATAAACGAAAGCATGTTGACTTTGGCCAATAAAGAAAAACTAAAACCTTGTTGAATTTCATCAACTGTAGTCAAGTGTTCTGAATTTAATTAGCAATTCACAAAAAATCAATGCTCGGGAACGTTAATGAAATATCTATTCATTATTATTAGTCTATTTGCCTCTGATGTCGCAGCAGAGCAACAATCTGAAAGAGAGATTTCCGTTATTGGTAAAGCCACAATAGCGGTTATGCCGACTCAGTTTATTTTTACTGTATCAATTAGTCAACGCGGAAGTCTTGCAAGTAAAGCTAAAGTTATTGTCGACCAAAAAAGTCGTTTAGTGACTAATATGTACTTATCAATGGGCATTAAGAAAAATGCTATAGAATCGGCTCGACTTCAATTGATACCTCGTTATGAAAATCGCTCTCAGTCAGCAGACTTTGAAATCCATCAGAGAATAAACAACCAAAATGTAAACCAAATTAACAACAGAAAAGGTAATGAGAAAATTGTAGTTAATAATAATGATAACCCGTTAAATTCTGCTTTTAAACCGCCTAAAGTATACTTTGAAGTGATTCGCGAAATAACCATAACCTTTAATGATTTCAAACAATACGATCAGCTTCTCGATAATGTTGTAAAAATCGGAGTCAGTAGGATTTTCCCATTACAAACAGTAATTACAAATAATGAATCTTTGTATCAAGAAGCGTTGATTAATGCGTTAAAAAACGCTAAGCAAAAAGCAACAGTTATTGCTGAGCAAATTGATGCAAAGTTAGGTCGTCTTTCTAATTTCGAAGAATCTGCTTATCACTCTCCTCGCACTTATGTGATGTCAAATCAAAATGCTAATAACTTTAGTTCACAGGCTAGCAAACAGAGTGTTTCAGCTCAGGTAAGTGTTACTTATGCGATAAATAAAGATAATTAATTACGCTATCTTGCCCAAACGGGATAAAATATGAGTTAAAACTACATTAAATCTGTAATAAGAGCTTTAACTTAGTGGGTTATCGGGTTATGTTATGCGTTTTTTGACCATCATTTATCTTTGAGAAATTAAGAATATTGTTATTTATGAACAAAAATGAATTATATAAAGAACTTTATCAACAAGTTGAGGCTTTAATAAGTGACGAAGCTGATACTATTGCTAACATGGCAAATATTAGCGCCTTACTCTTTGAGCATTTACCTCAAGTAAACTGGGTTGGTTTTTATCGTTTAATTAATAATGAACTGGTATTAGGCCCTTTTCAGGGAAAAGTTGCTTGTATAAGAATTCCTGTTGGAACAGGGGTTTGTGGCACAACAGTGAGTCTTTGTACCACTCAACGTGTTGCAGATGTTCATACATTTGATGGACACATCGCTTGCGATGCAACCACTAACTCAGAAATAGTCATCCCAGTAATGGTCGATGGTAATGTTATTGCGGTACTTGATATTGACAGTACACGCTATGACCACTTTGATAAAAATGACCAACAAGGGCTTGAGACAATAATTAATTTATTTGAAAATATCATCATCAAGCATGGCGTGATAAACTAATGAAAGAAATTATTGTAATTCATGACTACCTAGTTAGCGAAAGCATTGTTGGTGATTGGGATGGTCAGGAAGAGCTTGTAGCAGAAAGAATAAATGAAATTTATCATCTGATTTATGATTTAGCTGAAGAAGATATTGAGCCAGAGATATTAGCGCAATTATTATCTTTGGTTTGGGACTATTGGATTAGTCAAGAATTACTACCTGAAATAGAAAGTGAAGATATTTATGATTGGTGCCGACATTTGTTGGATAACCGCGAACAGTACCTTCAAGATTTAACCTCTTAAGATTTAAGCATTTTAAAAAAAGTTGTATTTATGGACACTAAAATAGAAAACGAAGTTAGCAAAACAGAAATGAACAGTACTGAAACGACAGTTAACACTGAAGTAGCAGAGCAAGCTCCCGTAACGGCACAAGAAAACACTGAAGTGAAGCGTTTAAGCACAAAAGAAATTATTGCTTATTTAGCTGAAAAATTTCCAGCGTGTTTTTCGATCGACGGCCCAGCTAAAGCGCTTAAAATCGGTATCTTTCAAGATTTGTCTGAAAAGTTAATTGAAGATGAAACTGTGAGTAAAACACGCTTGCGTCAAGCTTTAAGACATTACACAAGTAGCTGGCGTTATTTGAAAGCCGTTAAATTAGGCACTTTCCGTGTTGATATTGACGGAAATGACTCTGCTGAGATAGATCAAGAGCAAGCTGATTACGCGAGTAAAACGTTAAAAGAGAGCCAAGAAAAATTTGGTAACAAAAATAAACACGACAAAACAAGCAAAAAACCTTATAAAGGATCTAAGCTTAATAAGTCGGACAATTCTTCTGAAACGAAATCGTCTGCTCACAATCCAGCTAAAAGAAAAGAGCAACAAGCTAAGTTTAAGTCGGTTAAGTCAACTAAACGACCGCAAGTAAAAGCTGAAGTTAAACTTGTTCCCGTTGAAACCAGCGCAGTTATTGTTGGTAAGAATGTTAAAGTTAAATTAGGTAATTCACCTATGGACGCGGTTATCACTGAAGTTGCTGGTAAAGATGTGAGTGTACAATTAAATTCAGGAATGGTTGTTAAGACACAAATTAAAAATATATTTACTGAATAAATTGGAGTACTTGGGCATGCTAAAAATTTGTCGTATCGCAATTGCCGTTTCTTTTTCGCTGTCAGCAATGAATGTATTTGCTGTCGAAAGTATCGATAATGTAGACACTCTTCCCATATTGGCACCTGAAAGCCAGCATGCTACATCGAGTAAGCGCGTAACTGCGCAGTTTACTCGTGCACATTATACTCAAGTTAAAATGGATGATGCGCTCTCTGAAAAAATATTTGATCGTTATATCAAACAACTTGATTATGCTCGAAATGTTTTTTTAGCTACGGATATTGACGATTTCCAAAAACACCGCTTTGAATTTGACCGTATTATTGCTCGTGGCAAATTAGATGTTGCTTATGAAATATTTAACTTAAATCTTCAACGACGTTTAGAGCGTTATGAATATGCATTAAGTTTGTTAGAAAAAAAACCTTTCGATTTCACTAAAGATGAAGTTTATAACTTTGACCGTGAAGACGCTGAGTGGCCAAAAGATACGGCGGAGTTAAATGCTTTATGGCGTTTAAAGGTGAAGTACGATGCACTTAGCTTAACTTTAGCTGGTAAAGAATGGCCTAAAATTCAAACGGTTTTGAGCAAACGATATAACTATGCGATAAAAAGATTAAAGCAAAGTGAAAGTGAAGATGTTTTTCAAGTTGTGATGAACAGCTTTGCTCGTGTAGTTGAACCGCATACCTCTTATTTGTCACCAAGAAATGCAGAAAAATTCCAAATGGACATGAATTTGTCGCTAGAAGGAATTGGTGCTGTCCTGCGAGCTGACGAAGAATACACTGTTATCCAGAGTGTTGTTCCTGGAGGTCCTGCTGATAAATCTAATGATCTAAAACCTAAAGACCGCATTATTGGTGTAGCGCAAGGTGAAGATAAATTTAAGGATGTTATTGGTTGGCGTTTAGATGATGTTGTTGACCTGATCAAAGGTCCAAAAGACTCTAAGGTTCGTTTACAAATTTTATCAGGCGAAGATGACGTTCTTATCAAAGTTGTTTCCATCGTTCGAGACAAAATCATTCTGGAAGACAGAGCGGCTAAATCCGAAATTTACTTTGAAAATAAAGATGATAAAACTTCAAATAAATTAGGGGTTATTACTATCCCTAGTTTTTACAATAATTTGTCTCGTGATGTTAATAAAGAACTAGATAAATTAAAGGCAGAAAAAGTTTCCGGCATTATTATCGACTTACGTGGCAATGGTGGAGGTTCACTGCGAGAAGCAACGTTACTAACTGGCTTGTTTATTGATAAAGGACCGGTTGTTCAAGTGCGTGATGGTGCTAACAGAGTACAAGTGAATAGTGATGATGACGGTGTAAGTTCTTATGACGGTTCATTAACGGTAATGGTCGATCGTTACAGTGCTTCAGCATCTGAGATTTTTGCGGCGGCTATTCAAGATTATGGACGTGGTGTAATTGTTGGTGAACATACGTTTGGAAAAGGCACTGTTCAACAACACCGTGGCTTAGGACGTGTATATGATCTTTACGATAATCCTTTAGGTAGCATTCAATTTACCATTGCAAAGTTTTACCGTATAAATGGTGGTAGCACTCAACATAGAGGTGTATTACCTGATATTGCTTTTCCTACAGCGATCGACCCTGAAGAGTGGGGAGAAAGTCGAGAGAAAAATGCATTACCATGGGATCAAATTCCAAAAGCTAGGTATCAACGTTTAGATAACCTATCTAGTGATTTATCTTATTTAAATTCATTACATACGGAACGTGTTAAGTCTAATCGTGAATTCAACTATTTACTTGATGATATTGCTATTTATCAAAAAGAAAAAGATGATAAGACCATTTCTTTAAAGCTTAGTGATCGTAAGAAAAAAAGTGAAGAGCGTAAAGCGAAACAACTTATTCGTGCTAATGAGCGTTTAGTCGTTATGGGTAAAGAAAAAGTGAAATCGCTAGACGACTTACCTGATGAATTAGATGAGTTAGATCCATTTTTGGATGAAACCGCTAAGATCACTTTTGATTTAGTTTCGATTGGCAAAGTTGCTAAGAAATAAGTAAATGAGTTCTCAACTAAAGCCGCTTAATTGCGGCTTTATTGTAAATAAAAATGTAAATAATAATTCAAATAAATAGAATAAATAAAAAAGCTACAAGATTAGTCCCTAGAAAATGAAATATAAACATTATTAAACTATCAAGGGTTGTGATAAAAAAGGTTGAAAAGTTAAAAGTTAAAACACAAATTATAAACTACAAATTATAACTATAATAAACTAAAGGTCAGCAACGCACATGACAGAGCCAGAAGTAAATAACGATATAACCATAACGAATACTCCTAAACCACCTAGTATGCTTGATGCTTTAATCCCTATTATTGCATTAGTCATAATGTTAACTGCTGCAGTAGGATATTTTGCTGACAACTCCTCTTTTGGTCCTAACCAAATTGCATTATTACTTGCGATGGGCATAGCTGTCGTTATCGGTATTAAAAATGGTCATTCATGGCAATCTATTGAAAAAGCGATTGTTGGTGGTATCTCAATTTCTCTTGGTGCTATTTTAATATTATTAGCAGTTGGCTCATTAATTGGTACTTGGTTACTTTCAGGTACAGTGCCAACCATGGTTTATTATGGCTTACAAATTATTGACCCTAGTTGGTTTTATGCTGCCGCCTGTATAGTTTGCGGTATTGTGGCTATGAGTATTGGTAGCTCTTGGACAACAGCTGCTACAGTAGGTGTTGCATTTATTGGTATTGCTAATGGGTTTGAAATGTCGAGCGCAGTGACAGCTGGTGCCGTCATTTCGGGTGCTTATTTTGGTGACAAGCTATCTCCATTATCAGAAACGACAAACCTTGCACCAGCAGTAGCGGGTAGTGAATTATTTGAACATATTCGTTATATGTTGTGGACTACAATCCCTTCTATTAGCATTGCACTGATATTGTTTCTCATTATTGGTTTTGATCACTCGTCAGCGGTTACTGGTGATACCGCTAGCATTGATGCCTTACTCACGACACTTGATTCGACTTATAATATCTCTGTTCTGAATCTTATCCCACTGTTTATACTGCTTTTTCTAGCTTTTAAGAAAGTTCCAGCATTTCCTGCTGTTGCTATTGGTGCATTAATTGGCGCTGTTTGGGCTTTGGTATTTCAACAAGAACTTATTTTAACTATGGCAGCTGAAGGTGTGAGTGGCGCTAAAGCATACATAATGGTTGTTTGGACTGCCTTTTTTGATGGTGTAGTGGTTAACACCGGTAATGAACAAATTGATAAACTACTTAGCCGTGGTGGTATGTCTAGTATGCTGAATACCATTTGGTTAGTGATGTGTGCATTGAGTTTTGGTGCGGTGTTAGAGCATTTAGGCATGCTAGATAAATTTGTAAAAGCTATTCTATCTACGGCAAAATCTACGGGTAGTTTAATTGCCAGCACAGTAGCAACCTGTATTGGCACTAATTTAATAACTGCTGACCAATACATGGCGATTGTTATGCCAGGACGAATGTTTAAAGCTGAATTTAAACGTCGAGGTTTTCATCCAAAACTGTTAAGCCGTACTTTAGAAGATTCAGGTACCATTACTTCACCATTAATTCCGTGGAATACTTGTGGTGCCTTTATGTTTGGCGCACTGGCGTTAACATCTTATGATTATATTTTTTACTGCTTTTTTAATTTAATTAATCCGGTAATTGCTGTTATTTATGGTTATACCGGCTATAAAATTAAAAAAATTGTAACGAGCAGTGGTAAGCTAGCAAATAGCTAACATCAAATAAAAATGGCATTGAAAGAAAATGAGTTTTTTCTTTTATTTGTCATTTATATCGACTTAAAATAAAGCCTGTTTCTGCAGGCTTTATGTTTTCTTCAAAAGGAATATTTCATGACCGACTTTACCGCGCGATATTTATCTGATTATCAAGTTTCAAATTTTTCTATTTCCACCGTTGATCTGACATTTGAACTAGAAGACACGATGACCATCGTCACTAATACTATGGCTGTAAAACGTGAAAATAAAAATGCTAAGCAATTAGTACTTGATGGTGAGCAACTTAAACTAATTTCATTACAAATAAATCAGCAAGCATTACCTGGAAGTTACTATCAAACAACTACCACGCAGTTGTTAATAGATATTAATGTTGATGAATTTATTTTAACAATCGTTACTGAGATTGACCCTCTTAACAATACTTCTCTTGAGGGATTGTTTAAATCAGGAGGAGCATTTTGTACACAATGTGAAGCAGAAGGTTTTAGACGGATCACGTATTATTTAGATCGTCCTGATGTCATGTCAATCTATTCAACTAAAGTCATTGCAGATAAAAGCTTATACCCCTATTTATTATCAAACGGTAACAAAACCGAGCAGGGAGACTTACCCGAAGGCAAACACTTTACTTGTTGGCAAGACCCTCACCCAAAACCCTGCTATTTGTTTGCCCTTGTTGCTGGAGATTTTGATTTACTCAGCGATACCTTTACGACAACAGATAAACGAGAGGTTGTTTTAGAGATATTTGTAGATAAAGGGAATTTGTACAAAGCTCATCATGCCATGTCATCGTTAAAACACTCAATGAGCTGGGATGAAGAAACTTTTGGCTTAGCTTATGATCTTGATATTTATATGATTGTTGCAGTAGATTTTTTCAATATGGGAGCGATGGAAAATAAAGGCTTAAATGTTTTTAATTCTAAGTTTGTTTTAGCTGATAATGAAAGTGCCACTGATACAGATTTCTTTAATATTGAAGCGGTGATAGGTCATGAGTACTTTCATAATTGGTCTGGTAATCGTGTAACTTGCCGTGATTGGTTTCAATTGAGTTTAAAAGAAGGTTTAACGGTATTTCGTGACCAGCAGTTTAGTGCCGATATGCATAGTGCCGCGGTAAATCGTATAAAGAACGTTAGATTGTTGCGTTCGCAGCAATTTGCTGAAGATGCAGGGCCTATGGCACATCCTATACGCCCAGAGAAAGTACTAGAGATGAATAACTTTTACACCTTAACCGTGTATGAAAAAGGTGCTGAAGTTATTCGCATGATCCACACGTTATTAGGCAAAGATCAATTTAGAAAAGGCATGGATTTATATTTCAGTCGTTTTGACGGGATGGCTGTTACGTGTGATGACTTTATAAATGCAATGGCTGATGCCTCGGGTGTTGATCTTACATTATTTAAAGCTTGGTATCACCAGTCTGGTACGCCTGTATTAGAGGTTGAAGAAAGCTTTTCAAATGGCCAGTACCAATTAACCATAGAACAGAAAAGTCCTGTGCAGCCAGACGGCAGTGAAGGGAAAGTATTACATATTCCTATCGCGATAGAACTAATTGAAAAAAACAAAGTGAAAAGCAGAGAGTTACTTGAACTAACCTCAGCGAAGCAAACATGGACATTTGATCACTATTGTGAAAAACCAGTTCTAGCAGTATTAGCGGGTTTTTCTGCACCCGTTAAATTAGCTTTTGGTCAAACGGATCAACAACTGGCAACTATTATGGCCTTTGCTGATGATGAGTTTTGTCGTTGGGATGCAGGTCAACAATTAATGTTGAATTACATTAAAGAGTTAGTTGCTGACGAGTCTTTTACTTTACCAGCAAGTTTGTTGACAACATACCAAGCTATTTTTGATGCAAAAACAGACAATGCGTTTAAAGCTGAACAACTAACATTACCTAGTTTTGACGAAGTAATCGCTGAAATAGAACAAGTAGACCCAATAAAAATAGTAAATGCGATTTCGGCAGTGAAGTTGTTTTTAGTCAAAGGCTTAACGACAAGTTTCGAAAAAGCATACACTGATAACGAATCATCACAATATAAATACAGTGGCAGTGAAGTAGGGCAAAGAGCACTGAAGAATGTTTGCTTGTCTTATTTATCATTACTCAAGGAACAGCAACATAAAGTATCAGAGCAATATCAATCATCAGATAACATGACAGATACCCTTACTGCTCTTATCTGCTCAGTTAAAAATAATTTAGTTGATTTTGACGAACAGTTACAACACTTTGAGCAAAAATGGCATGACACCCCCTTAGTGATGGATAAGTGGTTTAGTATTGCTGCTCAACAATGTACGTCGGAGATATTTAGTTCTCTGGAGACATTATTAGCTCACCCATTATTCAGTTTAAAAAACCCGAACCGTGCTCGTTCATTACTGGGTAATTTTAGTGTCAACAATCCTCGTTACTTTCATTGTAAGTCAGGAAAAGGTTATCAATTTCTTGCTAAGCAAATTGCCTTATTAAACGAGATAAACCCACAGGTTGCCTCAAGACTGATCACGCCACTTATTCAGTTTAAATCCTTTGATTTAGCGAGACAGCAACTAATGCGTGCAGAACTAGAAAAATTGACTAAGCTTGAAGATTTATCTAAAGATCTAAAAGAAAAACTTGATGCAGCCTTAGCTGACTAGCTATCTTATGAAATATTATTTTTCATTAAACATGACTTCTGCTGAATTTTACCCTTATTATGAAGGGAAAGCTCAGCAGATGGTTGTTAGTACAACAGCTGGATTGAGAGTTCAATTTCCAGCAATGCATATGCGAAAATATTTATTATCTAACGGAATAAATGGTTATTTTTGTATGGAAACAAAAAATAATAAATTTTTATCATTGTCAAAAATCAGATGATTAGAGTATTAGCTTTAAACAGTGGTCGGACCATCTGATGTGTTTGAAGCTAACTAGTCAAATTCGCTGTATCACTTAATACACATATATAGTCGTTAAAAACCATTTAAAGAAAGATTTGTTTTAAACGCTTGTTTTAAACGCAAGTGTGCGATTCGCTTTTTATTGATTAGAAGTCATTAAAACACAGGGTCTTATCAATGGGTATTACCTCTTGCACCATTGATAAAATGATGCAATTATTGTTTTAGACCACTTATTTCAATAGTAAGTAGCGATGATAAAAATAAAATATAATTTACATGCTCTGGGGAGAGAATAAATGAAATATAGCCCTCGCAATCGGTTTTACAAAAAGCCTTTGGCTGTCAGTATAGCCGCTGCACTGGTTTGCTTAGCAACAACAAGCCAGGTACAAGCCGAGAACTTTACATTAGGAAACTTCGATATTAGTTTTGACTCGACATTTAGTTATGGTCAAAGTTGGCGTGTAGAAGATAGAAATTGGAAAGACAATGTTGGTAAATCAAATAACCCAAATAATGGTTTCGATTTCAGCAACTATCATCCATCTTTAAATGTAAACCCAGATCCTGCAACCGTATGGAATGGTGAGGGGGGTTATTCGACCAATGGCGATAACGGTAATCTTAACTATAACTCCGGCGATAGTTTTTCTCAGATAATCAAAGGTTCTCACGAACTTGAAGTTCGTTATGAAAACTTTGGTTTGTTTGCTCGTGGCATGTATTTCTATGATATGGAAATGAGCGATAGCGACAGAGCATGGTCAAACCCCTTATCAAACCCAAATCTTAGTAATGATCCTTGTCGCGATGACGAAGCAAGTAGCCAATTATGTAATGACGTAAGGTTACTGGATGCTTTCGTTTATGGCGATTTTGACTTAGGTGAAATGCCACTTTCAGTTCGCGTTGGTCAACAAGTGATCAGCTGGGGAGAAAGTACGTTAATCTCTCATGGTATAAGTGAATTAAACCCGGTTGATATTGCTCGACTTCGCGCTCCAGGCTCAGAATTAAAAGAAGCGTTTATTCCTTTCGGCGCTGTTTGGGCATCGCTAGGTGTTTCTGAGAACTTCAGCATTGAAGCCTTTTACCAATACAGCTGGGAAAAAACAGTATTACCAGCACCAGGTAGCTACTTTTCTACTAATGACTTTGCGGGTGATGGCGGACAGTACAACAACGTGCAATTAAACTTTGCTAGTAATCCAGATATGGATTTAGATTTCCTTATTTCTGGTTTAAATACTCTCAGTGGTGCAATTAGCTCTGGTGCTGTACCAATGAGTAGTGCAGGTGCTGCATACTTGGGGGCATTCCCAACAAAATTAACGCTCAGACAAGCTGATGCTGAAAATGAACCTGATGATGGCGGGCAATATGGTCTGAAATTATCATGGTTTTTACCTGAGCTAAATGATACTGAAATTAGTCTTTATCACATGAGTTATCACAGTCGCCGTCCTGTGTTTTCAGGGATCACTGCAGATTTCAGTGATGCATCAGTTGGTCATGATATAGGCATGTTACTTTCAGGGCCTATTACTGAAGAAAACTATACAGATTTAACGGCTTTCTCAAAAGTTCAATTAGACTATATTGAAGATATTAAACTCTACGCAGTAAGTTTTAATACCGTTGTAGGTACAACGTCTGTTGCTGGTGAAATAACTTATCGTCAAGATGAGCCATTACAAATAGACGATGTTGAACTATTGTTTGCTGCGATGCCTCAACAGTTAGCTAATGATCAAGGTCGTAGCGAACTTGAAGGTGTTTCTCAAATGGATGTATTCCAAGGCGGAGAACGCGCTAACGGATTTATTTTATCAGATACTTTACAAGCGCAAATGACTTTAACTCACTTATGGGGCCCTTCATTTGGCGCTAGTCAGTTAACAACGTTAGTTGAAGTGGGTGGAATTAATATTCAAGATATGCCTGACCCAGACGTATTGCGTTTGAATGGCCCTGGTACTGCGCGTAATGGTGGCATTGCCGGTAAAGAAGGTTTAGAGATGGCGTTGCAAGACGGTGTTGAAACTAACCCATTTCCAGATGAATTTGCTTGGGGTTACCGCGCTATTGCGAAATTAGATTTTAATAACGTTATTGCTGGTATTAATATTTCTCCTCGTGTGGTTTTCTCCCACGATGTTAAAGGTACAACACCAGATCCTTTATTTTTATTCATTGAAGAACGTAAGTCAGTCGCTTTTGGCGTTAATTTTGATTATCAAAGCCGTTGGTCTGCAGACTTAAGTTATAACGGTTTTTGGGATGGCGTAGGAACAACCAACAAAATGGCAGACCGCGACTACATTTCATTCAGCATTAAATATTCAATCTAAGGGCTAAGTTAATGAGCATTATTATGAAAAAATCACTTAAAAAATTAACATTAGCCTCAGTTGCAGTAAGCTTGGCTATCGTGTCAACGGCAACTCTTGCTAAAGTTTCATCGACTGAAATCGAAAAGTTAAATAAAGAATTAACACCAATTGGCGCAGTTCGTGGTGCAAATAAAGACGGTTCAATTCCTTCATGGAATGGCGGTATTACCTCTGTTCCTGCTGGATATACCGTGGGTGATCACCATATTGACCCTTTTTCAGCAGATAAAATTGAATACACCATTACGGCAGCAAATGTTGCGCAATATAAAGCAATGCTAACGCCGGGCCAGGTTAAGCTTTTTGAAACTTACCCTGACACTTATAAGATGAATGTGTATCAATCAAGACGTTCTGCTTCTTATCCTGAACATGTTTATCAAGCAAGCATTGATAATGCAGGGCGCACAGAGCTAATTGAAGACGGTAACGGAATTAAAAATGCTGCTGTAGGTATTCCATTTCCAGTGCCAAAAGATGGTTTAGAAGCTATTTGGAACCATATTTTACGCTATCGAGGTGAAGCCTTAACGCGTGAAGGTGGACAAGCTGCACCGACTGCTTCTGGTGATTATACTTATTTAGGTTTTGATGATCAGTTGATGCTTCCTTATGGTATGAAAGGAGCCTCAGCAGCAAAACTTAAAGAAACTAATATTTTGTTTAAGTTTAAACAAAAAGTAACAGAACCTGCACGTTTAGCCGGCACTGCATTATTAGTTCATGAAACAATGAATCAAATACAAACGCCACGTCAAGCATGGACATATAACACAGGTCAGCGTCGTGTTCGTCGTGCGCCAAATGTTGCATATGACACACCTGGCACAGCGTCTGACGGATTACGTACGACTGATGATTTTGATATGTTTAACGGCGCACCAAATCGTTATAACTGGACATTGAAAGGGAAGCAAGAATTGTTGATCCCATACAATGATTATCGTTTACATAGTGATTCGTTAAAATATGCGGATATCTTGAAACCTGGTCATATAAACCCTGAGCATGTTCGTTATGAAAAACATCGCGTTTGGGTTGTTGAAGCTAACTTAAAGTCAGAAACTCGTCATACTTATAAAAAACGTGTGTTCTTTATTGACGAAGATAGCTGGCAGATTGCGGTTACTGATATATATGATAACCGTGATGAACTATACCGAGTTGGTGTTGCTCATGGTTTGAATTATTACGAAGTTCCTACTCAATGGTCTACACTTGAAGTATTTCATGATTTACAGTCTCGTCGCTATATAGCAATGGGCTTAGATAATGAAGCTAAAATGTATGATTTTTCAGCAAAATTGAAAGATATCTCATTTACTTCGTCGGCTCTAAGACGTGAAGGTCGTAGATAGCAACAACAGCTTAGTTGTATAAGAACGGCTGGCAACTGCCAGCCGTTCTACATTTAACTAAATTAAAATGTACCCATCACGGATGATGAAATAAAAAACACTACAATAACAAATGGATTTCATCATGAGTCCGTTTCATATAACTAAAAACGAATGAGTACCCCTTTTTATGCAACGTTTGTTGGTTTTTCTTTTTAGCTCACTATTTTTCCTTAATGCTTTTTCGCAGCAGATTCCTGCTATGCAAGCACCTCTAGCCAGTAAATCACTTATGCTTGATATTGTTAAAATCAATGATAATCAGCTTGTCGCCGTAGGTGAACGTGGCCATATATTACTTTCTAATGACGCTATTACTTGGCGTCAAGCTAATGTACCTGTTCGCACGACATTAACCGCAGTCCATTTTGTTGATAAAACACATGGTTGGGCTGTAGGGCATGACGCGACAATATTATTTTCTCGTGATGGTGGTGAGAATTGGGAAATACAACAACATTTACCCGAAAAAGAAAAACCATTACTTGATGTATCTTTCAAAGATAGCAGAGAGGGCATTGCGATAGGAGCTTATGGACAGCAATACCGTACTCATGATGGCGGTGAAAATTGGACATTTGAGTTTCATGGCGAGTTTCTTTTTCCTGAAGATTTAGCCTATTTAGAAGAATTAAAACGAGAAGATGAAGAAGCTTATTTAGATGAGCAAAGTAGTATTCTTGCTCATTTTAACAGTATATTTAAAGATGGCCGCACTCTATATATGGTAGGGGAAGTGGGGTTAATTGCTAAAAGTAACGATTTTGCACAAAAATGGCTACCGTTTGATGAAATATATCAAGGCTCATTTAATGACATTGCGCGCACTGCACAGGGAAATTTATTAGTCGTTGGTTTACGTGGCAATGTTTTTCGTAGTTTAAAAAATGGTACACCTTGGCAACATATTAAAACTGACACTCAAGCATTATTAAACTCCATAGTGCTCGGAGATGAGGGTGTTATTTATGTTTTAGGAAATAATGGCGTGATATTAAAAAGTGAAGATGATGGTGTTAGTTTCTCTTTAAATATTCAAGCTGACGGTAAGGCGTTAATCAGCGGTGTTTGGTTTAACAATCAACTCGTTATAGTTTCTGAAGTGGGTATAAAAGTCATTCCCCAGACGGCTATTAAATAAAACGTGTAGAAAAGTATTTTACCAAACCCATTAAGCAGATGAAGTAAATTAAATGAAAATAGAATCCCTAATTAATGTTATCGAAGCCACCATGTTCCGAAAGCGAGTTCTTGTGCTTGCGGCTTTCGTACTCACCAGTATATTCCTTGTTTTTCAAGCGAGCCAAATAAAGCTTGATGCCGCATTTACCAAGCATATTCCTCTTAACCATAGCTACATGAAAACCTATTTAAAATACCGTGCTAATTTTGGTGGGGCGAACAATGTTCTAATTTCTGTCTGTGATAAAGAAGGGGATATATTTAATGAACCTTTTTTCAGTGCCCTAAAAGGTGTGCACGACCAGTTATTTTTTATACCTGGCGTTGACCGCATTCAAGTGAAGTCGTTATTTTCACCTAGTACTCGATTTGTTGAAATTGTAGAAGATGGCTTTGCTGGAGGTCCGGTGATCCCTGCAAATTTCAAATCTGACTCACAAGGTTTAGCTGTTGTTAAGTCAAATATTGAAAAAGCGGGTATTGTTGGAAGTATTGTTGCGGATGATTATAGTTGTGCGATGGTAAAAGCCTCGTTAATGGAAACTGACCCACAAACAGGAGAACGACTAGATACACTTGTTATTGCAGAGCAACTTGAACAGCAAATTAGAGGGAAATTCGAAAAAAACAATATTAGCATTCACATCATTGGTTTTAGTAAAATGGTGGGAGATGTTGCAGAAGGTGCAAAGGGAGTAGTTGCCTTTTTTGCTATTGCTATTGTAATAACGACATTAATGGTTTTCTGGTTCTGTCGCTCTATTTCACTTACTATTTTACCTATAGCGTGTTCTCTCGTTGCCGTTGTATGGCAATTAGGCATGCTATCAACACTCGGTTTCGGCCTTGACCCTATGTCGATTTTGGTGCCATTTTTAGTCTTTGCTATTGGTGTTAGTCATGGCGTACAAATGATTAACTCCGTAACAAAATTGGTTGCCAAAGGAGCGACTTCTAAAGAAGCTGCACAAATGAGTTTTCGATTGTTACTGATCCCTGGTGGGATCGCATTGCTTTCTGACACGGTAGGGTTCTTAACGTTACTATCAATTGATATTGGCATTATTCGTGAGTTGGCCATTACTGCGTCTTTAGGTGTAGCGATGATCATTCTAACGAATTTAATTTTACTGCCTTTACTCGTTTCTTTTATTCATGTCCCTAAAAATCAGCAAAAAGTTGAAGACAATAACCCATCGCGTATTTGGCAAATGATGTCTACATTTGCGACTAAGCGCATTGCGACATTCATTCTTTTTTTTACCGCTGTTTTATATTTTGCTGGCTATTTTTATTCTCAAGATATGAAAATAGGGGAACTACATGCTGGGGCACCTTCATTACATGAAACGTCTCGTTATAACCAAGATACTTTCTTAATAACTGACCGTTATGCGATTAGTGTTGATTATATGTCGATTATCATTGAGAGCTCTGCAGATTCTTGTACTTTTTATGAAACAATGGATTTAATTGATACTTTTCAATGGCAGATGGAAAACACCGTTGGTGTGCAATCAGCGATTAGTTTAGCGTCGGTTGCTAAAATTGTTAATGCTGGCTATAACGAAGGTAACGCCAAATGGCGAGTTCTGTCACGTAATCAACAATCATTAGTGCAGTCAATTGCGCGGATACCTTCAACGAGTGGTTTATTAAATAACGATTGTAGTGTTATGCCAGTTATCTTGTTTTTAGAAGATCATAAGGCTGAGACAATCAATCGTGTCGTTGACAAGGTAAAAGTCGTCTCGCAATCTTTAGCTACAGATAATGTTAAGTTTAAATTAGCATCAGGGCCTGTTGGAGTGATGGCTGCAACCAATGAAGCCGTTGCGACAGCACAAACACCAATGATGCTTTATGTTTATGGCGCGGTGACGTTACTATGTTTTATTAGCTTTAGAAGTGTGCGTGCCACCATCGTGGTTATTGTTCCTCTTTATGTTGTATCAACATTGGCGCAATGGTTAATGACTGCGCTTGATATTGGCTTAACGGTATCTACATTACCTGTTATTGCATTAGGTGTTGGCATTGGTGTTGATTATGGGATTTATATCTTGTCAACCATGAGTATTAAACTGCGAGAAGGTCATCAAGTACAAGAAGCTTATTTATTAGCTTTAAAAGAACGAGGCAGCGCAGTATTGATAACAGGGGTTACTTTAGCTATTGGTGTGTCAACTTGGTTTTGGTCTGATTTAAAGTTTCAAGTTGATATGGGCATTCTATTAACCTTCATGTTTTTGGTTAATATGATCGCTGCAGTACTGGTCTTACCTGCACTTGCTGCATTTTTATGGCCAAATAAAAAATAAATTTAAAATTTTATGATTAATCAAAATATAAATATTTTGAATAAATAAACAAGAAAATGACCGTAAGGTCATTTTCTATTTATAACAAGTGAATAAACAATTGTTCTGAGTAATTAACGTAAGCCCTTTCAAAAAATTAATAACAAAAATAGTAAAATATTCCTCGCAATAGCCTAAAATTCTTAATAAAATCGCACATATAGTCTATTCTTTTAGACAATAATAAGAATTTATAAAATAAATAATACAAATTACACACCAAATTGTTTTAAATTATCGATTGTTTGAAACAATTTAGTACAACAGCGTTTTATCCAAAAAGGAAAACGGCATGGCGTTAGTAGACGGTTTACCCTCAGTGATACTCTCGAATGTAGCACAGTTAATTCAGAAAAAAGTTCCAGCCAAAACAGCTCCTCTCGTTGAGCAGTTTGCAGAACTTCTTTATAGCAACATTTCAACGCTCGATCTTGAACACCGTAATGACAGTGATATGTACGGTGCAACATTAAGCCTATGGAACTCGTTAAATGATCACCAAGATAATACGCCGGTGATAAAAGTTTTTAACCCTCAAGTGTCGAAAAATGGTTGGAAGTCTAGTCACACTATTATTGAAGTGATTGTTGCTGATATGCCATTCCTTGTTGATTCCCTGCGAATAGCCCTTAATCGTTTAGGCTTATCACCACATTTAATGCTTAATAGCCCTATTAATATTATTCGTGACAAAAAAAATCAAATCACGCAATTAGCGGCAGCTGCTGACAAATCATTAAAGTCGACTTCTGTAGAAGCGGTTTTCTTTATTGAAGTTGACCGTCAAACGGATCAAAGAGCGCTCGATAAAATTACCGATGAAATTCAATCCGTCGTTAGTGATATTGCAATCACCGTTGACGATTGGCAAGCAATGCGAAATCGCCTTGGTGAATTGATTACCGAAACAGCTGATGCAAAGTTACCTTGCTCAATTAATGATCATGATGACGCATTAGAATTTTTAAAATGGATGTTAAGCGATAACTTCACATTGCTAGGCTATCGTTCATACGATGTAAAAGCCTTAGAAGGTGATATGGCATTATCTGCGAATGTTGAGTCAAGCTTAGGTTTGATGAAGCGCTCTGATGGTACTGTTGAACGTTTAATTTCAACATTGTCAAGTTCTGCACGTGAACTTGCGTTGGGTGTTAACCCGCTAATTCTCACTAAAACGAATTCTCGCTCTCGAGTACATCGTCCTGCGCATCTAGATTATATCGGTGTAAAACGTTTTGATGATGAAGGTAATGTTATTGGTGAAGAACGTTTTGTTGGTTTATTTGGTTCGGCTTATTACACCAACAGTGCTTTAGATTTACCGTTAATTAAATCTAAAGTGGCTAATGTTTGTGAAAACTCTGGTTTTGCTCGTGGTACTCATGCCTACAAAGCGTTAATTAATATTTTAGAAACTTATCCGCGTGATGAAATATTACAAAGTAATACTGATGAATTATTGAAAAATGTTTTAGGCATTTTTCAAATGCAAGAACGTGACTACTCAGGTTTATTTGTTCGTCGTGACGCTTTTGACCGTTTTTACTCTTGCATGGTTTATGTGCCGAGAGAGCGTTACAACACAGAATTACGTGTTAAAACCCAAAAATTATTGAAAGAAGCATTTGGAAGTTCTCGAGAAGTAGAGTTCACTACTTACTTTTCTGAATCAGCACAGGCGCGTACTCATTATATCGTCCGTGTTAAATCAACTAAAGCAGATATCAACGTGAAAGAAATTGAAAAGAATTTAAATGACGCGGCAAGAAGCTGGGATGACAAACTCGCAGCAGCGCTTAACTCTCATAAAGGTGAAGCAAAAGGTAAGACGCTAAGTCGTAAATATAGTAGTTTTCCACAATCTTACAAAGACGAAGTTTTACCAGGAACGGCAATCGTTGATATTGAAAAGCTTGAGTCGTTATCAGAGAAAAAACCACTTGAAATGCTGTTTTATCAACCGCAAGAAGAAAGTGCTGATAGCCGTCATGTAAAGTTAAAATTATTTCATATCGGTAACCCAATCCATTTATCCGATGTTTTACCAATTCTAGAAAACTTTGGTTTGCGTGTTATTGGTGAAAGCCCGTATTTAGTAAAAACATCAAGTGGTGAAACTTGTTGGATACTCGACTTTTCAATGTTACTAACGGGTAATGGCAAATTCACACTTGAAACAGTACAAAATTTATTTCAAGACGCTTTTGCAAAAGTATGGGCAGGAAACTTAGAAGACGATGGTTTTAACCGTTTAATTCTTGGAGCTGAGTTAGGTGGACGTGAAGTTTCAATTTTACGTGCTTATGCAAAATACGAACGTCAAATTGGTGGTACTTTCAGCCAAAGTTACATTGAAAACACTTTTGCTCGTTACCCAAACATTGCAGAATTATTGATAAAACTCTTTATTCTTCGTTTTGACCCAAGCGCAAAAGTTTCAGAAAAAATGATAAATAAAGTCAGTGGCGATATTGAAAAGTCACTTGATAAAGTTGCAAATTTAGATGATGACCGAATTATTCGTCGCTTTGTCGAAATGATCAATGCAACTATTCGTACTAACTATTTTCAGCCTCACGCTGAAACTGGTGAAAAGTCTTATATTTCATTTAAAATTTTACCTGACCAAATTAGTGATGTGCCGTTGCCGTTACCTGAATTTGAGATCTTTGTTTATTCACCACAACTTGAAGGTGTTCATTTACGTGGTGGTAAAGTTGCTCGTGGTGGCTTACGTTGGTCAGACAGACGAGAAGATTTCCGCACAGAAATCTTAGGCTTAGTTAAAGCACAACAAGTTAAAAATACAGTGATTGTACCGGTAGGCGCAAAAGGCGGTTTTGTATGTAAACAACTTCCTGTAGGTGGTTCTCGTCAGGAAGTTTTTGAAGCGGGTAAAGAGTGTTATCGAACGTTCATCCGTGGTTTATTAGATATTACTGATAATATTGTTGATGGGGTTGTTGTTCCTCCTGTAAATGTTGTTCGCCTTGATGAAGATGACCCATACCTAGTTGTTGCTGCCGATAAAGGTACAGCAACCTTCTCTGATACTGCTAATGCCATTTCTGATGAGTACAACTTCTGGATGGGGGATGCTTTTGCTTCTGGTGGTAGTGTTGGTTACGACCATAAAGCGATGGGTATTACTGCTAAAGGCGCTTGGGAGTCTGTTAAACGTCATTTCCGTGAAATGGATATTGATTGTCAATCAACTGATTTTACTTGTATCGCAATTGGTGACATGGCAGGTGATGTATTTGGTAATGGTATGTTGTTGTCTAAACACATACGTTTACAAGCTGCATTTAACCATATGCATATTTTTATTGACCCAACACCTGATTCAGCAAGTTCTTATAAAGAACGTGAACGCTTATTTAATATGCCAGGCTGTACATGGGAAGATTACAACAAAGACTTGATTTCTGAAGGCGGAGCAATTTTTAGTCGCCATGTTAAGTCTATTAAGTTAACGCCACAAATTAAGAAAATGATCGGCACGCAAAAACAAAGCATGTCACCATTAGATTTGATGCAAGCCATTTTAAAAATGCAAGTCGACTTGTTATGGAACGGTGGTATTGGTACGTATGTTAAAGGTTCTAAAGAAACGCATCTTGAAGTAGGTGATAGAGCGAATGACTCACTACGTATTAATGGCAGTGAGTTACAAGCAAAGGTTGTCGGTGAAGGTGGTAACTTAGGCTTCACACAACTTGGACGAATTGAATTTGCTGCACATGGCGGTAGAATTAATACCGATGCAGTTGATAATGCCGGTGGTGTTGATTGTTCGGACAACGAAGTAAACATTAAGATACTCTTAAATGGTTTAGTTCAAAATGGCGATTTAACCGTTAAGCAACGTAACCAATTACTTTACGACATGACCGATAATGTTGGTGATATCGTTATTGAAGATTGTTATCGTCAAACCCACTCCTTATCAATTACGGCAATGCGTGGTGTTAATCAGTTAAAAGAACAAGTACGTTTTATCCATGAATTGGAAAGAGCAGGCAAATTAGACCGTTCTTTAGAATTCATTCCTAATGATGATGAAATTTCAGAGCGTTTATCTAAAGGACAAGGATTAACTCGTCCTGAATTATCAGTGTTACTTGCCTATAGCAAAATGGTCTTAAAAGAAGATTTAGTTTGTTCGGAAATCACAGATAACCCGTACCATAACCGTTTATTACTTGAAGCTTTTCCTCCACAATTGCAGGACAAGTACCAAGATCAAATGCAATTGCATCCACTTCGTGCTGAAATTATTGCGACTAAATTGGCTAACAATATCGGTAACGATATGGGCTTTAATTTTGTTAATCGTATGTATGAAGAAACCGGTGCTACGGTAGCTGAAATTGCTAACTGTTATGTAATGGCGAGCGAAGTTTTCCAATTATCTGATGTTTGGCAAGAAATCACTGCATTAGATAATCAAATTTCAACATCGATTCAAACGGAAATGTTATTTCAAATGCGCCGTACGGTCAGACGTGCAACCCGTTGGTTCTTACGTCACCGCAATAAAGCGCTAAGTATTCCAGAAACGATTGAATTCTACCGTCCGACATTTGAGAACTTAGCGAACAACTTAGACAAGTTATTAGTTAAGGCGGAAGTAGAGCAATTAAAACGCGTTGAAACTGACCTTGTTAGAACTGGCGTTCCTAAAAAGATTGCTATACGTATTTCACAATTAAGCTCTTTATTCCCAGTAATGGATATTGCCGATATTTCTGCTTCAGATGGTCGTTCAATCGAGTTGGTCGCTGATTTATATTTCAAACTCGGCGTGCGCTTAGATTTACATTGGTTCTTAGACCAAATTACCGGTCAACCGGTATCGAATCATTGGCAAGCTCTTGCAAGAGCTTCATTTAGAGAAGAACTTGATTGGCAGCAACGTTCATTAACACAAGTTGTTCTTCGCTGTGACTGTGGTGTTAAGCAGCCTGAAGTAGAAACTTTACTTGATAAGTGGATCGAAACGAATATACAACCACTGGGCCGTTGGAACCAAATTTTAGCAGACTTTAGAATTGGTCAAACTCATGAGTTTGCTAAGTTCTCTGTTGCTTTAAGAGAATTAATGTTGCTCAGTTTAAATTGCGATCCAGCAAAATAACGCATGGGTTTTAATCTTGCTTTAACGAGATTGGTTTAACTGATAAAATCCCCGCTTATAAGTGGGGATTTTTATTTATAAGGTGAGTGATTTAGTCATAACATTTTAATGAAATCTCCCAACGAAAAATAAATTATTCATAACTGCTCAAGGTCATTACTGATTTTGAATAGTGCTTATTAGCTTTAATAGCAATTTGTTCCATTAAATTTTCTGCTTTTTCATTTTAACGATTAAAAATGAGCAGATAATTAATCAACGTGCTATCACCTACTTTTTTAGAGGTATTATGTTTTATTCCGCAATTCGTAAAGTATTATTTAAATTTGATCCCGAAACTATCCATGAACTAACCATCAAGGGTTTTAAAACAACGGGTTCAACACCATTGAATTTATTTTATAAACAAAATATTACTGATAAACCAGTAGAAGCAATGGGTATTACTTTTCCTAACCCTGTGGGATTAGCGGCTGGATTAGATAAAAACGGCGAATGTATAAATGCTTTTGCTGCCATGGGGTTTGGCTTTGTTGAAATAGGGACTATTACCCCTAAGCCACAACCGGGAAATCCTAAACCACGTATATTTCGCTTACCTTCTGCAAATGCTGTTATAAATCGAATGGGCTTTAATAACAAAGGCGTTGATTACTTAGTAGACCAAGTAAGAAAAGCAAACTTTAAAGGTGTTCTAGGCATTAATATAGGTAAAAATAAAGATACCCCTGATGAAAATGCAAAAGATGATTACCTTATTTGTATGCGTAAGGTTTATAACTATGCCACTTACATCACAATTAATATCTCGTCACCCAATACGCCTGGTTTGCGTTCATTACAATACGGTGATGCATTAAACGAATTGTTATCAGCGCTTAAAACAGAACAAAAAGTACTTGCTGAACAACATGGCAAATATGTACCTTTGGCCGTTAAAATAGCACCTGATTTAACCAAAGAAGAAGTTGAATCAATTGCAGAATGCTTAGTCAATAATAATATAGATGGTGTTATTGCAACGAATACCACACTTTCACGAGAGGGTGTTGAAGGCCTTGAACATGGTGAAGAGCAGGGCGGTTTAAGCGGAGAACCTGTAAAAGATAAGAGCACAGAAGTTATTCGTTTATTGGCAATAGCCCTCGATAATAAATTACCTATTATTGGTGTCGGTGGCATATCGAGTGGTCGTGATGCTCAAGAAAAAATTACTGCAGGTGCAAAATTAGTGCAAGTTTATACGGGATTTATTTACCAAGGGCCTGAACTTGTGAAAGATATTGTCGATACACTTTAATCTTTAAAGAGCTATTTCATATTTGCATTAAATTGGAAATAGCTTTAATTTATCGGCAATTAAATTAAGTACTTTGTGTAACTTTTTTTGTATATAAACGGGCAGTAATTTTTCTTGCTGCTCTAGCAATTTTAGCTCAGCAGGGGTTATGGCGATAAAACAATTTATTTGTGGTTGCTCTTTTAGGTAAAGACTAAAAACATCATCAGCAAACTCGTTCATTTCTCCTTGGTGAGTTTTCGCTTTTTCTAAATCAAAAAAATCAATCGTTTCTAAATAAAGATTGATCAATAAAATATTGTCTTCATCACCATACCAATTCGCCGTCAATGTTTGAAAATTGAATTGTGCCTCTAATTTATTACTTACCGATTTTATTTTACTAAATTTGATCATTAAATCGTTACTGGGTTGAATAGAGATTGGTAATTGTTCGGTCATAGTGTTTCGACGTTTTTAAAATTTATATTCAGACATTATCAATATTGATAAATAACATAAAGCACAACTAGTTATTTTTACTAAATTTATTTAAAATCATTCGCCTGATTCCTTTTCATGATTAGGGCTTTTCTTTGGAATTACCTGTAGAGTTATCTTCAAACATTTGGATTTATTTCACTTTGCTTGCAGCTTTTATGCAAGCTGTTCGTACCGCAGGACAAAAAAAACTATCGGGCCATTTGAATGCAATGGCAACGACAGGCGTACGCTATATCTATGCATTACCCTTTGCTTGTTTGTACTTATTGTTTATTAGCGAGTATAGAGACGTTGCTTTACCCAGACTTAATCCTTCGTTTATACAGTACGCATTGATCGCCTGTGTTATGCAAATTTTGGGTACATTTTGTTTAGTTGCGGCATTTAAATATCGAAATTTTGCTGTGGCAACAAGTTTAGCAAAAACTGAAGCCATTCAAGTCGCTGTAGTTGGTGCCATTGTGTTTTCAGTGTCTTTATCTGCTTTAGGATGGTTGTCTGTTTTTATCGGTGTCATTGGCGTGTTAATCGTTTCCAAAGTAAAGTTTAGTTATGCTGACGTTGTTCAAAACCCAGGTGCCGGTTTTGGTTTAGCGTCAGGTTTAGCGTTAGCGGTCACGACATTACTTATTCGAGAATCGAGTTTAGCTCTTAACACTGATTTAATGGTGAGTGCTGCTGTCACGCTTGTTTTTATGATTGCAGTGCAGTCACTTATTTCATTTATTTATGTTTGGTTTCAAGATAAAGCGCAACTCCCCTTAATGCTTAAGCACTGGCGTTTGTGCTTATTTGTTGGCATTACCAGTGTCATGGGCTCTATTGGCTGGTTTACTGCGGCAAGCTTTCAAAATGCGGCTTATGTTAAAGCCTTAGGGCAAGTAGAGTTTTTTATTACACTATTTTTAACCTACAGAATTTTTAAGGAACGCATTAGTCGAATGGAATACCTAGGGATGCTTTTAATTATCGCCAGTGTGATTATTTTATTACTTTGGGCATAGTGGCTAGTCGTTGTTTTTGTTACACTCGCAGCAAATTATTATTGTATTAAATAAGTTGGATTTAAAATGAAAATTGCAGATAAAACCGTTGTTCAATTTCACTACACTTTAAAAGATGAAGCTGGCAGTGAAATTGAATCATCATACGCTAGCGATCCTTTAGCCTACCTTCATGGCTATAAAAATATGCTAGTGGGTGTAGAGAATGCGTTAACAGGCAAAGAAGCAGGAGAAAAGTTTTCTGTAACTTTGCAACCTGAAGATGCTTATGGTGAGCGTAAAGAAGATATGATCCAACGTGTTCCTTCAAAACATTTACAAGATGCTAATGGCACGACAAAATGGAAAGCAGGAATGACTGCCGCTGTTGAAACAGAACAAGGTCAACGTCAAGTTACGGTTGTTAAAGCAGGTAAGTTCATGGTAACTGTTGATATTAATCCACCACTTGCAGGTATGGTATTAACGTTTGATTTAGACGTTGTTGATGTACGCACAGCAACAGACGAAGAAATTGAACATGGTCACGCACATGGTGCAGGTGGCCATCAGCACTAAGTTTTATTGTAAACATTTGTGCTAATCGTATCTTTAAAGAGATCAGTTTTCTGGTCTCTTTGCTTTTGTGATACTATCAATGAAAATAATCTAGGATGTTTTATACTCAAGCAACGTAGATTAATTAAACTCATGGTAGGAATTGAACGTCGACAAAACTAAACTTAAAATAAAGAGAGATAAAAATCTAAGCACCTCAAAACGAGTGGTTTTGCTTACGATTATACTCATCTTTTTTTTGCTAGTTTGGCAAACTTTTTCAGCAAGTAGAATTCATCAACAATACCAAGAGTCACTGATGGACGCGGTAACAGACCGTATTCTTTCTGATTATCAAGAGTACTTTACTCAACTACGCCTTGAAATAGATTTGTTTCAGCAAAAACAATTAAATGCTATTTCCACATTACAAGAGAATGGAGATAAAGCTTCCTCTAAACAATATATGGAAGTATTAAAAAGCTTGCGTAGTGAAATAAAAAACACCCGATTATTTGCGCTAATTGATGAGCAGGGAAAAGGAAGTTTAAAACATATTACCGGGGATTTTTTACCCGCATGTGTAGAGGAAATTTCTTCAACTGTTGCCTCTGGTTCCCAAGAGCATTTATTTTTACATCGTAGTGGTAAAAGTGTTCACTTCGATCTTTTACAGCCCTTATCAACAAATGCAGGTGAAGGTAAATATTTCTTTGTTGCGTTTAACCCTGATGTACTCAATAGCTTACTCAGTAAATATCAATTACCTCATCAGCAGCTTTTCTTAATGAGAGCGGATAACGCGGGAGAAATTGAACTCACTACAGAAAGCGTGGATTATACTTCGATGCTTATTGGCTCAGCAGAGCTTGATGAATTCAGTTTTGTTAAGGCAATACCTAATACTCGATGGCAATTAGCGATCAGGTTGTCGCCGAAATATAGCAGTAACCTATATCAACAAGGCCTATTTAAAGCCTTAGCTGTTTGGTTAGTACTAGCTCTTCTGGTTTACGGGTTTTATCGTTTACAAACAAAACGAACACACAGCCACTTAAAAATAAAGCAAGAATTAGCCTTTAAAGAAAACCATGATCCTTTAACGGGCTTGGTTAATAGAGTGCGATTTGAAGCGGTTATGAAAGAAAAAATTAATGACCACCAGCAAGAAGTGTCGAATGACATTGGTGTTGCGTTTCATATTGATATTGATAAATTTCAAGTGATAAATAATAGCTTTGGTTATGCTGTTGGTGATACTTATCTTCATAAAGCTTCATTAGGGTTACAGAACTTTTTGCCTGAAAATGCAATTGTTAGTCGTCTAGGAAGTGATGAATTTGCAATACTATTGCCTACATTAAAATTTGTAGAAGCAAAAAGTTTTGCGCATGAAATACGTTTGTTTTTTCAAAATATTAGTATTACAGCCCTGAATGAAGAAACAAGTTTAACCGCGAGTGTTGGTGCTGTTATTTTAGATGACAGTCAACGTGATGCTGAGCAAGTTTTTTCTTCCTTAAGCCAAGCAGTGAGTTTGGCGAAAGAGAAAGGACGAAACAGAGTACAAATCTATCAAAGTGACGATAAACAGCTTATTCATCACGCTAAAGAAATGGTCGCAATTCATGACATCTCAAATGCTTTGCAAGATAACCGCTTAGTACTTTATCGCCAGGAGATTAAAGCGCTATCAGACCAAAAATCTACGCATTTTGAAATATTGGTTAGAATGATTTCACCCGAAGGGGAAATTGTTATGCCTAATAACTTTATACCTGCTGCTGAGAAATATGGCATTATTCGTAACGTTGACCATTGGGTGATTGAAAATACTTTTAAAGCGATGGCCAAATTGGAAAATGATTTAGACACTTGTTACAGTATTAATTTATCAGGTTCAACTTTAGCTGATCGGGATATTTTTGACCAAGTTATTGTATTGTTTGAACGTTATAAAATAGCCCCACAGCGAATATGTTTTGAAATAACAGAAACATCAGCAATAACTCACCTAAAATCTGCTTTGCACTTTATGGATAATATGACCGCTTATGGTTGTAGCTTCTCACTTGATGATTTTGGAAGTGGTTTGTCATCATTTAGCTATTTACAAAAATTACCCGTTAATATTATTAAAATTGATGGCTGCTTTGTGCGAGATATAGACAGCAACGAAGTAAATCGAATTTTTGTCGAAAACATTAAACGAACGGCAAGCGCAATGAACAAAAAAACAGTTGCTGAATTTGTAGAGAATGCCGAAATTGAATCATTGCTAACTGAAATAGGCATAGATTATGGGCAGGGTTACCATATTCATAAACCTGAATTATGGTACTCTGAAGTTAATCTGTAACTTTGGTTATTGAAAGTACTTCAATTTCACTCTGATTGTTAGGGATGACCTGCCAAAGAATATTTAAATCATAAAGTTTCATTCCATAAACCTTATTGTCATCTTGTTGTTTTTTATAGGCAGGGCGAGGATCTTGAGCTAAAACTTGTTCAATCAATAATGTTAAGTCGGCATATTCTTGCTGATACTTTTTAACAGCTTCCTGTGCTTGCACTGAAAAAATTATCGATAATGCTTGATATGGTTGCTGTTGAGCAAATCCTGCTTGAGCCTTAATGATGTGGTCAGAGTAAGGAACGTAAGGTTTAATATCTACAACGGGCGTTTTGTCTAGTAAGTCTAATCCTGAAATATTAATGATTAATTGTTTATTTACCTGTTCAACACTTTCAAGCTTTACTACCGACATGCCAATTGGATTTGGTCTGAAAGTTGAACGAGTCGCTAATACACCCAGCTTTTTATTTCCTCCCAAACGTGGTGGCCTAACGAGAGGTTTCCAACCTTGCTGTTGAGTTCCGTGAAAAATAAATAACACCCAAAGATGACTAAACTGTTCTATGCCACGAACCAACTCTTCGTTGTTTGCATCATTTATCAGTGAAATAGAGCCTTTTGCAGCACTCACTAAACCGGGCTGGCGGGGAATCGCGAACTTTTCTTTGTAAGGTGAATTAACTCGGCCTATATAAGTGAACGTTATCTGGTTATCCGTTTGATTTTGCATTAATTGAGCTCTTCAACTTGATACGCCTTTCCATAACAAACAACTGTTGCCACACATTGTTTATTTGCTTGGTTATCATTTATTAATGCACAACCCGTAAAAATTATCGCATTTGCTTGTTGCTTCATTGCCTGGCGCCTTGCTTGGGTTCTTGCGGTAATTTTGTCTGGTTCTGCATGGTGAGCCTTTGCTTGACAGTCTTGACCCTCAACCATTCCTAAAAGTTTATAGCGACCCGAAAAGCTACTTTCGTCTTCAAATACTTTGACTTGCGAATGGCTAAAGTAGCTCTTAAAATTTTCTTTGTCTAAATTAGTTGAAACTGTGTATTGAGAAGAGCAAGCAGATAATGCTATCGCAATAACAGCCAGTGCTCTTTTATATTTAGGGCAATATTCTTGAATTATTCTATTTACATTCATAGGAAAGGATCTTATCTCTTTATCGGTTTCATTAATGGCGCTTGATTACTGATCCAATAATTAAATAATTGGTCAATCATTTTACTTTGCTGTTTCATTTCTATCCAATTACGCATAAATAACTCAAAAGCTTGATCATTATGGTTGATTGGAAATGCCATTGAAAGAGGTGAAATAACAGGTTTAGGTACTATAACGGTGTACTGTGGATGTAACAATGTCCAAGCAGAAGCTGCTGCCGCTCCAAATAACATACCATCAATATGTTTATACTTATCTTTGAAGAATAACCTAGGTGTTGAAATTTTCCATGCTTTATTATGAATAAAGTTACGCTCTACTGCCCCTTGATAGAAAAAAGTTTCAGGAATACCAATCGTTAGATCTTTATTATCAATAATATTTGACCATTTATCGAATACAGACCGCTTTTTATCTTTGACAATAAAAGCTAAGGACTGTTGAGAATAGGGGATGGTAAGTGTGAATTTAACCATATTGTCAGGGATAACAGGGATACCCGTAGTTATATCTAAATAACCTGATTGTAATAAGGTTTCAGCTTGGTGATGAAATATTCTAACAAACTCAACATTTACTTTTAAATCTATGGCGAGTTGGTTCATGATTTCAATGTCAAAACCAACTAACTTCCCTTTATTGTTATGAAACGCGTAGGGAAGATCATCTCTAAAATAGCCAATTCGAATAAAACCACGCTGTTGAATCCGAGTTAAAACAGACGTATATAAGGGGTCGGTAACTAAATTGCTAGGACTATTTTTAAGATAGCTACTTTCAACATCATTAAACAAAAAATCGCGTTCAATAAATTTTGTATAACCTTGATATTGATGGCTTATAGAATCAAAGCTATAGCGTAATGATACAAAAGCAATGAGTGAAACAAGTGGAATTATTGTTAAATTTCTCGCAAGAGAACGCCACCTTATCGTAAAACGTTTTAGCATTGCTGTGGCTATTAATAAGGGAAGGCAACTAGAGAATACCACTGACAAAATGGCACTTAACCTACCACCAATAAGATTTTCAGCAACTAAGTAAAAATCGAACATAGCACCAGATACATTAAATAATTCCAACAAATTTTGCATGGCAAGTGTGGTACTTCCAAATAACTGAGGCAAGCCGACTACAGCTAGATTGATATGATCAGAAAAAGAAACATAGGCACCAGAGAACCAAGCTCCAAATAAGACAAAAAGTAGGGCGAGTAATTTTCCGCCCACGGGTAAACTAAAGGATATAGGGACAATAACACCTGATATTTTTTCAAGATCACTGTCTTGTGGGTATTTATCTTTGAGTAGTTTTTTGGTCTTTTCAACAATTACAGGGATCACTGAAAAGAAACTACCAGTGGCAAAAGCCGTGATCATCGGTTCTCGACATACTTTCACTATCTCTCGATAACTAAACGGAGTGATTGTTGCCACAACAGAGGGAAAAACCACAAAACAGAGTAAAAGAACTAAAACAGTAGCGCTAATCATGTAAACAATTAAGCCATCTAACTGACTGGAATCAAGAGTTGCAGCTGCTCTCCACCCGATACAAAACACACCGAGTGGTGCAAACTTCATTATAAAATTATTAATATTGGCAACCGCTTGCTGTAAGTTGGAAAGCACAAGCAAAGTTTGTCTTTTTGATTTTATTTGCATTAACCCCAGACCCATGCAAATGCTGAAGAAAACAACCGCTGGAATTAAAGTATTTGAAAAAGCATTGAAAGGGTTTGCTGAAATAAATAAATCAACAAGGCTAATTTCAGGTGCCGTTTTTATGGTGTTTGCAGAATAAAACTCAGCGTTTTGCCAATCAGGAAAAGACAGAGGAGTGCTAAAGATGAAAAAGAGAACAACGATGACCATCATCAACATGATGAACACACTTTGCGTTGATATTTTTTTTACTTTATTTGGCGTTAACCCTCCGATTCCAACAATCAGTGAAAGTATAATATAAGGGAGTACAGTCATTTGCAGTGACGTTACAAATGCATTAGCTGTATTATTTATTAATGAATATGTTGTTGGGAATAAATAGCCTAGCATTAAGCCAATAAACATGGCTGAGATAATTTGAATGGACAATGGAGGTTTACTGAAAGACATATTAAAATTTATCATAATAATGATTATAACTAACTATATAAAAATTATATAAAAACATACAAAGTTCTTTAATTTAATTTTAACCGTTTCTTCGGCTAGTTAAATGGATGATATTAAAATTTTTCAGTTAATTATAAAAAATGGTAATAAAAAAGGCAGTGAATTATCACTGCCTTTAATTAACCTAAAAGATATCTTATTTTACACGCATACCGGGTTGTGCTCCGTCGTCAGGGTTTAGTACCCATAAGTCTTTGCCACCGGGTCCTGCGGCAAGTACCATACCTTCAGACATACCAAAGCGCATTTTACGTGGCGCTAGATTCGCAACCATTACCGTATGCTTACCGATTAAATCTTCAGGTTGATAAGCTGACTTGATACCAGCAAAGACCTGACGCGTTTCACCACCTTCATCCTTAGAATCAAGCGCGAGTGTTAAACGCAATAATTTATCTGCCTTTTCAACATGCTCTGCATTAATAATTTTAACAATGCGTAAATCTATTTTAGCAAAATCGTCAAATTGAATTTCTTCACTTATCGGATCGCAGCCTAAAGGATCATTTAGTGCAGCGGTATTATCGACAACTTTTTCCTTCTTAGCTTTTTTCTCTTTTTTAGCGGGTTTTTCAGCTTCATCTTTTGCGAGTAAATTGTCTTTAGAAGCATTAGTCATCGCATTAACTTTGTCCATATCGACACGTTGTAGCAAGGCTTTAAATTTATTGATTTTATGGTTGGTCAATAATGTTTTATGGCCATCCCAGATCAATTCGTCATTTAAAAATTCTGCGGTACTGTCAGCTAATACAGGTAACACAGGCTTTAAATAAATCATTAATGTGCGGAACATGTTAATACCCAAAGAACAGATATCTTGCACTTCTTGCTGCTTAGTTTCGTCTTTAACTAATTGCCAAGGTTCTTTAATCGCAATGTATTCATTAACTTTATCAGCTAATGCCATTATTTCACGCATGCCACGAGCAAAGTCACGTGCTTCATAATGAGCGGCAATAGAATCACCAGCAGCCATAACTTCATCAGCAAGTCTTTGGTCGTTAATGTTCGTCGACAGCATACCGTCAAAGCGTTTAGTGATAAAACTCGCGCAACGCGAGGCAATGTTAACAACTTTACCGACTAAGTCTGAATTTACTCGTTGAGCAAAGTCTTCAAGGTTTAAATCTAAATCATCAATTTTATGGGTTAATTTAGCGGCATAGTAATAGCGCAAGTATTCAGGGTTCAAATGTTCTAAATAAGTACGACCTTTAATAAAAGTCCCTTTTGATTTTGACATTTTTGCGCCATTTACCGTAACGAAACCATGTGCATGAACTGCGGTAGGTTTTCTAAAACCTGCGCCTTCAAGCATGGCTGGCCAGAATAAACTATGGAAATAAATGATGTCTTTACCAATAAAGTGGTAAAGCTCTGCTTCCGAGTCTAACTGCCAAAATTCGTCAAAATTGATGCCTTGTTTATCACATAAATTTTTGAAACTACCCATATAACCTATAGGAGCATCTAACCATACATAGAAATATTTACCTGGTGCATTGGGGATTTCAAAACCAAAGTAAGGCGCGTCACGACTAATATCCCATTGTTGCAAACCAGACTCAAACCATTCTGCAAGCTTGTTTGCCATTTCGTCTTGTAATGCACCACTGCGGGTCCATTCTTCTAACATGTCACCAAAAGCCGGCAAATCAAAAAAGTAATGTTCAGAATCCTTGAAAACAGGCGTGGCACCAGAAACAACCGAACGTGGGTTTAATACTTCGGTTGTTGAGTAAGTTGCCCCACACTCATCACAGCTGTCGCCATTTTGGTCTTCAGCTTTACACTTAGGACATGTCCCTTTTACGAAACGGTCAGGTAAAAACATACCTTTCTCTGGATCGTAAAGCTGAGAAATTACTTTTGTCTTAATATGGCCTTTAGCATGCAAACGATTATAAATTTCATGAGCAAAAGTTTCATTCTCGGTACTATGGGTTGAATGATAATTGTCGAAGCTAATATGGAAGTCAGCAAAATCGCTCATATGCTCTTCACGTACACCGTTTATCATTTCTTCAGGCGTTACACCTAATTCTTGAGCTTTAAGCATGATAGGCGTGCCGTGGGCATCGTCAGCACAAACAAAATAGGTTTCATGGCCACGCATTCTTTGGAAGCGTACCCAAATATCGGTTTGAATATGCTCAAGTAAATGGCCTAAATGAATAGAACCATTGGCATAAGGGAGCGCACAAGTAACAAGAATTTTGCGTTTGTTTTTAGCTGATGATGATGACTTAGTTAACGACATATAAAGTTTACATTTATTGGTGGTAATTATGGGGGGAATGGTACAGAATTTGTCACTACTTTTCATCAATAATTATTGCATATACCAAATGACGTAAAAAATAGATCATTTTAAACGGTCTAAATTTTTAATACCTGCGTTGCTTTCAATCACAATAGCCAGCTATTGCTCAATCAAGCGCCTTGTCATTAACGAATTTATTCTCATTTATAATCAATTTATTACTTCAATTGGTGCTAACGCGATAAAGTGCCTTTTAATATGTTCTCAAAGCTATTTTCCTCAAAAACGGTCTCTAAAAATATTCAACAAATCATTGTTGATGCTTTAAAAAATTATCGAAGTGAAAACTTTCCACAAGGGTTTTTATTCCCTGAACTTTATCCTGAGATAGTCTTAGAGAATGACAATCGTATTATTATCAAGTTTACTTTACCTTTTCCCTGTGCCGGTGAATTAGAAATCATGAGTGAAGTGCTCAGCAAACAAATAAAACAAACGGTTATATTTGATATTGATTTTAACATTCAAGCTGTACGCAACCATCAGCTCCCCGGCATAAAAAATATTATTGCCATCGCTTCCGGTAAAGGCGGCGTAGGAAAGTCAACAACGGCCGTTAACATTGCTTATGCACTAATTGCAGAGGGGAGTTCGGTTGCCATTTTAGATGCTGATATTTACGGCCCATCAATTCCAACTCTACTTGGTTTAAAAGGAGAAAAGCCAAGTTCGGTGGATGGTAAGTTACTCACCCCAATGGAGGCGAATGGATTAAGCGCAATGTCACTTGGCTTTTTGGTCGACGAAAATGATGCGACTGTTTGGCGTGGCCCTATGGCGAGTAGAGCTTTTAGCCAGTTACTTAACGAGACTGATTGGCAAAACATAGATTATTTAATTGTTGATATGCCACCGGGCACTGGTGATATTCAATTAACCTTATCACAACAAGTGCCTGTGGCTGCTTCGGTTGTTATTACCACGCCGCAAGATATTGCGCTTGCTGATGCGATAAAAGGTATTGCCATGTTTGAGCAAGTGAAAGTGCCTGTTTTAGGCATTATTGAAAATATGAGTTATCACCAATGCGAAAATTGTGGTCATCATTCTCACTTGTTCGGTGAAGGTGGGGGGGAACGAGTTGCCAATAAGTATCACACGTCATTATTAGGTAAGTTACCACTTGAACTTAGCATTCGCCTTGACGCCGATAACGGCGTTTCTCCATTAATAACAGATAACACTAGTAACATTAGCCAGCAATACCGTAAAATAGCGCGAAATATTGCCGCTCAGCTGTATCTACAGCTTGATGCAGGTAGTCCAAATACTGCTAATATAGTCGTTGAAGATTAGTTTTCGACACTAATAATATAAAACTTAAGCATCAACAAAAGAAGAATTGACATGAGATTGTGCGACCAAGATATAGAAACATCACTTGAAAATGGCGAAATTATTATTATGCCTAAACCTGATAGCAGCATGATTTCAGGAGTAAGTGTTGATATTCGCTTAGGAAATGAATTTCGTGTTTTTCAAGATCATACAGCTCCATTTATTGATTTAAGTGGTCCAAAAGCTGAAATGCAAAAAGCGATGGACTCAGTCATGAGTGAAGAAATTGTTATTCCTGATGGAGAAGCGTTCTTTTTACATCCAGGAGAGTTAGCGTTGGCGGTTACATATGAATCGGTCACTTTACCCGATAATATTGTTGGTTGGTTGGATGGCCGTTCATCATTAGCACGTTTAGGCTTAATGGTTCATGTAACCGCTCATCGTATTGATCCCGGTTGGTCAGGACAAATAGTCTTAGAGTTTTATAACAGCGGCAAATTGCCTTTAGCATTACGTCCTAAAATGAAAATAGCGGCACTAAACTTTGAAACAATGTCTTCAAGGGCTTTACGTCCATATAATAAACGTGATGACGCGAAGTATAAAAACCAAACCGGTGCTGTTGCTAGCCGTATTAGTGAAGATGATTCTTCAAAAACTAAAAACTAAAAACTAAAAACTAAAAAACCGTAAAAAGAGTAAGTCATTTTACGGTTTATTTTATCTTGTTTTGAAATTTATGCTGTAATAATCTGTTGCCGCTTTATATTGCTTACACAAAGCTCTAATGCATTAATCAGCTTTTCTTTATCATGATAATGACTACCTGACGCACTAGAAAGGTCACAATGAATAACAGGTAGGATCTTTGATGTCACCGTTTCGTCATGGCATATCACACTATCAATGGGTAAACAGCCAATATTGTCTTTTATCCAATTCAGTTTTTCATCTAGAGAAAGGGCAGCAGCAGGGCTGTCTTCTGCACACAAATTTTCGATAAAAACACAATGAGCTGAACTTTTTTGTATTGCTTTGGTGATGTCTCTAACTAGAAGCGGGGGAATAACACTGGTTAGAAAGCTTCCTGGTCCTAAAATAATTAAATCAGCCGACTCTATTGAATCAATACATAAAGGCAGAGTTTTAACTAAAGGGGCCAACAATAACTTTTCTGGCATTACCGGCATTTTATCAACAGATAATTCACCTACTCTACAGCGTCCTTTGGGATAAAATGCCATTAAATCAGTAGGGGTTTCAGACATAGGGTATAAAGGGGTTTTAACGCCCAATAAGCGCCTAACAAGTTTAATTGAGTCAAGAGGGCGAGACTGCAGTTGACCCAGAGCATATAAAATAAGGTTGCCTAAGTTATGGCCCCCTAATTCATCTTGGCCGTCAAACCTAAAATCAAATAATTGGCTGCCGACTGAACTATTATCTACAAGCAGTGTTAAACAATTGCGTAGGTCTCCCCATGCAATAGAACTACTTCGTTTGCGTAATCGACCAGTAGAGCCGCCATTATCGGTTGTGGTAACGATGCCCGTTAATTGCTTTTCTAAAAAAGAAAGGGTAGATAACACACGACCTAAACCGTGACCTCCACCAATAGCTACTACATTTAGCTTTTTTAGTTGCATGAATAATTCTTATTTTCAGATCTTAGTACAACTTTACTCTCAAATTTGTCATAAATAAACCATAAAGCATGAATTCATTGAGTCAACGCAAGGTTATTTATAAGTCTTGCTCTAAAAACATGCTATTAAGTGAAAGTCGTCCTATAACATTAACAAGTTCAATATTTTCACCACATCCATATGAACCTTATGACTCGTTTATTGTTTTTGTAAAGATAATGCCTTGTTTAAACAAAAAACAGTCAACTTGGCGCTTAAGTAAACACTTAAACAAAAACTTTGAAAAAAATACCTTTTTATCTAAAATAAGGGTTGACAGTTTAGGGGGGGCTGCTTAGAATGCGCCTCGCTTTCAACGAGTGATTAATCATTTGTTAGGCGGAAGTTTGTAGCATATTAGGCCATGTTATAAAGTTCCATGCGGGGCTATAGCTCAGCTGGGAGAGCGCTTCGCTGGCAGCGAAGAGGTCTGCGGTTCGATCCCGCATAGCTCCACCAAGTTTTACGTTATTTGAATATGTTATTAATGTTCGAATAAAATTGGTTTTAAATTTAAACGTGTTTAGATTTAAAATAGAAAAGTTTACTTTTCACGATAGATTTTGTGTCCCTATCGTCTAGAGGCCTAGGACACCGCCCTTTCACGGCGGTAACAGGGGTTCGAATCCCCTTAGGGATGCCACTTATTCTTCGGTTTTATTTTTAACTAAATAAAACCAATGAAATAAGTAAAAAGGGTATAACAAACTAGGTCTTGTTATTTCCTATGAATAAATAATTTATTCATAAAAGCAAAGTGAAAACTTTGTCTGATGCTTTTCTAAAGTATTTGAATGTTGTTTATACAATGTTTATTTATTTAATAGTTTTAGTGTCCCTATCGTCTAGAGGCCTAGGACACCGCCCTTTCACGGCGGTAACAGGGGTTCGAATCCCCTTAGGGATGCCACTTATTCTTCTCTTTCATTTTTAACTAAATGAAAGAGATAAAATAAGTAAAAGGGTATAACAAACTAGGTCTTGTTGTTTCCTTTGATTTTAGAGTTATCTATAATCATAAAAGCAGGGTGGAAGCCTTGTTTGATGCTTTTCTAAAGTAGTTGAATGTTGTTTATACAATATTTATCTATTTAATAGTTTTAGTGTCCCTATCGTCTAGAGGCCTAGGACACCGCCCTTTCACGGCGGTAACAGGGGTTCGAATCCCCTTAGGGATGCCACTTATTCTTCTCTTTCATTTTTAACTAAATGAAAGAGATAAAATAGGTAAAAAGGGTATAACAAACTAGGTCTTGTTGTTTCCTTTGATTTTAGAGTTATCTTTAATCATAAAAGCAAGGTGAAAACCTTGTTGATGCTTTTCTAAAGTATTTAAACCTTGTCTATGCAATGTTTATTTATTTAATAGTTTTAGTAGAGGAATATGTCGTTCGCTTTCGCAAGCTCAAGACTCTCCAACACTGAAACAACGGAATTTATTCCGTTATAGAGTTTAAGTGTCCCTATCGTCTAGAGGCCTAGGACACCGCCCTTTCACGGCGGTAACAGGGGTTCGAATCCCCTTAGGGATGCCACTTATTTTTTTCAATCAGCTTCAGCTGTTTAACGAAAGTAATAAGTGAATATAGTTAAATAAAAAAACCGACTTATGTCGGTTTTTTTATGCCTGAAATTCACCTTAGCTTTTGATAGAATATACCCATTTGACTAACTAAATGGTCAAACGGGTATTTAACTATTTTTTAGGTAGATATGTTTGTTAGCTGCAGAATAAGTCACGTAATTAGTCAAATAGGTATTACACTTTTATCATTGCTAAGCTTTCTTCAGCAAAACCTACCCCTGCTTCGTTATAGAAGTTAAATACTTTATCGACGCCATAAGTTTCAATTTCTCGTCGTTCGTCGTCAAATCGAGCGATAGCCGCTATTTTCCCTTGATAATTTGCATGCCTCAATTGTTGCGTAATGCTTTTAACATCTTGAATTTGGGGAAGGGCAAGTAAAACCAACTCTATCCTTTCTATTTTTATGTTCTCCCAAAAATCAATATTCTCTGCATCTCCACAATAAGCTTGTACGTCATTTTCATTTAGCCAGGATATCTTAGCCTTGTCTGTATCCAAGCCCCACACTTGGCCTTTAGCTTGATTATTGAGTGCATTATATGCGCCCATACCGACTCGCCCCATGCCAATAACAACAATTGGTGCATCACAAGGTTGAATGAAACTATCTTCGCTGAGTTTATCTTCGCTTTCGTATTTGCAAATGAATGACTTATATTGAGTAAAAATCACATGAGCAAAGTTATAAGTGATATTTGTAATAATAAACGATAAAGAAACCGCTAATGATAAAATAACGAGCCAATCATTACTTAACCAACCATTTTTTGTCGATAAAGCAGCGATGATCAAACCGAATTCACTAAAATTACTTAAAGCTAAAGCGGTTAAATAAGAGGTTCTACCGCGCAGCTTTAATTTTGTAAATAAGAAAAAGAATAAACAAAATTTAACCGGGATTAACAAGGTCAACAAACTTGCCATTGCCAACATTTCCCAAGTCGGTAATGCAGTAAAGCCAATAGATAAGAAAAAGCCAATAAGAAATATATCTTTAAAGCCCATTAATGATTTATTAATTTCACTGGCCTTACTGTGCGAAGCTAAATACATTCCGACAAGCAACGCGCCTAAGTCCCCCTTAATACTCACTAACTCAAAAAGTTCGTAAGCACCAAATGCTAAGAAAAAACCGGTTAGCGGGATAAGCTCTCCATGTCCCACTTGGTTGATTAACTTATTTATTAAAGGTTTGACAAAAAACGCGCTTAACAGTAAAAAAGCCCATAATGTGGGAAGTTTACCCGTTGCAACCACTAAAAAAACGACGGCAACAATATCTTGTATAACTAAAACACCGACAGCTAATTTACCATGACGGGTACGCATTTCACCGTGATCTTCCATAAGTTTGACCACACAAACCGTACTACTAAAACTTAGGGCAAAAATAATTAAACCTATGGTGAAAAATGACAGATCTGCAAAATAACCAATGGCGGCAATTGCGAATAGTTTTAGTACCAAAGCACCTACCAAAATCCAAGTGATACTATGAGATACGCTACCTAACCATACTTCTGTTTTGATGAGATCTTTAACATTCAGTTTTAAGCCAATGGTAAATAACATTAATGTTATTCCAAGGTTCGCTAAGGTATTTATACTGTCGTCAGCTTGAAATCCTAAAAAGTGCAATAAAAATCCAGCAAATAAATAGCCAATGGAAGGGGGCAGTGAAGATGATTTTGCTGCCATGCCACAGGCAAAGGCAAATAAAATCCAAATAAAGTCCATATTATTTTTCCATTATTTGTTGAAACTGACTTGCAACAAAATCAGCGATAATTGGCTGGGCCTTAATGTTAGGGTGAATGCCATCTTTTTGCATTAATGTTGAGTCTATTGCTATAGGTTCTACAAAGAAAGGCAACAAATTACTGTTCGTTTCAGTGGCAACGTCAATAAAAACTTGTTCAAACATTTTATTATAACGAGGCCCATAATTCGGCATGATTTTTATCTTATAGAGTGTCACTGGAATATTCTTGTCTTGAGCGAGCTTGATCATTTGTAACAAATTATTTTTAATTCTCTTAGGCGAAAGTCCTCTAATGCCATCATTTCCGCCAAGTTCAATGACTAAATGGTCAATTTTTTCTTTTGCTAAAATACCCGGTAATCTAGACAGACCGCCTGTTGTAGTCTCGCCACTGATACTCGCATTAATTATCTTATATGTGCTATTTTGTGCTATCAATTGTCTGTTTAGTATTTCTACCCAGCCTTGATTTTGTTTCATTCTATAACTTGCACTAACACTATCACCTAATAGTAAAATAGAATGCTTGGCTGAACTGTTAGCCAAAGTCGTCGTCGATGTAGATGCTAAAGCTATAAAGCTTAAAAATATTAAAATATAAATGGGATGTTTATTCATGAAGTCAAATTCCGAAGCCATATTAAAAGTAAGTGCGTTAACTAAATCCGTGCAGTTAGAAGAAAAAACTCTTGAGCTACTTCAACCTGTTCACTTAAGCGTGAATCCAGGTGAAACGCTAGCAATAGTAGGTTCATCTGGCTCAGGAAAAACAACGTTGTTATCTATTTTAGCCGGCTTAGATTTACCTACATCAGGTGAAGTTTATCTTAAAAACCACCCATTGCACCAGTTTAATGAAGAGCAACGTAGCCAAGTGCGTGCAGATCATGTTGGTTTCATCTTTCAGCAATTTCTTTTAATTAGCAGTTTAACTGCGCTTGAAAATGTTATGTTGCCGGCAGAGTTAACTAATTTACCTGACGCAAAAGAGCAAGGTCTAGCGCTATTGGCTTCCGTTGGACTGAGTGAGCGTGCTGAACACTATCCGTCACAACTATCCGGCGGTGAACAACAGCGAGTCGCAATTGCTCGCGCTTTTATCACTAAGCCAGATGTATTATTTGCTGACGAACCTACCGGAAACTTAGATACCAAGACTGGCGTTCACATTGCAGATTTATTATTTCAGTTAAATGAAAAACACGGCACGACATTGGTGTTGGTTACGCACGATCCAAAATTAGCACTTCGGTGTCAGCGACAAGTTGAAATGGACAGTGGCGTTTTGCAAGAAGTTAACTCACATAATGTGAATGTAGTTGAAGCTTCAGCTGAAATGAAAGTAGGTTAGCCATGAGTGAATTGATCAACAAGCCCTCAAAGGCATGGTTAAAACAATCTTTACGTTTGTTACACCATGAATTTCGCCGTGGTGAATTAACCATCATATTTCTAGCGATTGTACTTGCCGTTGGCACGGTATTTTCACTAACGGGTTTCTCCGAGCAAATTAAACAAGCAATCATTAGTAACAGTGCTAATACTATTGCAGCAGATCGGGTTTTGGGTTCTAACCGTGAGATTCCTACTGAATTTCTTGAAAAGAGTGAAAGCTTGTCATTGAAGGTTGCCACTAAAGCGCTACTCGATTCAATGGTGTTTTCAGGTGACAATATGCTGTTATCTGAGCTTGATGCAATCTCTGACGAGTATCCTTTGCGCGGAAAATTTTTGGTAAAAATGTCGCTAGACCAAGAAATCGCAACGTCTGTCGGTGCTCCAAGGCAAGGGACTGTCTTTGTTGAAGAAAGCATACTAAGCCGTTTAGATGTTGACATTGGTGGAACAATTGAAGTCGGGGTGCTTCCACTGACTATTGCCGGTGTTATTGTTGATATTCCCGATCGTTCATACCGTATGTTTGTTGCTGGACCAGCAATCTTTTTAAATATTAAAGACATCGAAAAAACTCAATTAATAAAACCCGGTAGCCGCGTTTATCGCCAATATTTATTTGCAGGCGAGCGTGATGATATTGAAGACTTCGAAAAGTGGATAAAACCGCAGCTTAACGAGTCTCAAAATTGGTATGATGCTAAAACGGCGCAGAACCGTTTATCAAAAGTATTGGATAGCTCAGAAAAGTTCTTGTCACTTGCAAGCATGTTGGGCATTGTTTTAGCCGCTGTCGCTGTTGCTGTGGCAAGTCGTCGTTACGGGCAACGACATCAGCCAATGGTTGCTGTTTTCAAAGCATTAGGCGCGTCAAAGTCGCATGTAAAAAAACTATATATGCTTCATTGGGGCTTGCTGAGTTTCATCAGTATTATCGCTGGACTTGTGCTTGGCTATTTATTGATGCTTGCCGGTGTCAGTGCTATTGAAAGCTATTTATCATTAGATGAAAGCCAGCTAACGATTAGACCTTTTATTACTGCGGTAATCACCGGCTTACTTTGTGCTGTTGCTTTTGCGGTTCATCCTATTACAGAATTAATTTCAACCAGACCTCTCGATGTTATTCGTGGCTTTAGTAAAAATGTATTACCACGTTTCGGTTGGCATCAACTTATTCCTTTATTAGCACTTTTTGCGTTACTCATGTTATTTAGTCGCGACTTTATGATGAGCTTATCATTGTTGCTTGGTGGCATATTGGTTTCAGGGATTTTATTGCTGTTAGGCCGACTGATCATGGGAGCAGGGCGAAGTGCAGGAGCCAAAGCGGGTAAAGCCTGGCATTTGGCTTTAGCGAACTTAAAACGTCGTGCAAATGAGAACAGCGTTCAATTAGTGAGCTTTACCATCGCTATACAATTGTTATTACTGATCACCGTAATGAAAGACTCAATTATTGATGAGTGGCAATCACAATTTCCTAAAAATACCCCTAATCATTATTTACTTAATATTACCGATGAAGAAGTTGCACCATTAAAAGCGTTTGTTGACAAATTAGATATTGATAACCAAGGTTTTTATCCTATTTTTAGAGGGCGTTTATCAGCAATTAATGATGAAAAGACAGTGAGCTTTGAAGACGACAAAGAAAAACTTGCTGAAGAAGAAATACAAGAAACAAAACCTGAGAGCTCAGAGAGTACAAGTGAAAACAATAAAGTTGAGAAAGAAAAGCCCAAGGGGCGTAAAGGCGCTGGCCGTGAATTAAGTTTAACTTGGCAATTAGAGCTACCTATCGAAAATGAAGTGATCGAAGGCGAATGGTGGCAACACAATGATACCGTGCCTCAAGTTTCTATGGAAAAAGGAATGGCTGAGCGCTTAGAAGTTAAACTTGGAGATAAATTAACTTTTACTCTTGGTAGCGATGAATTTACGGTACCTGTGACGAGTATTCGTGAGGTTAATTGGAAAAGTCGACAGTTAAATTTCATCATGATTTTTAATGAAGCCGCAATTCATGATATAGAAACAACTTCTATTTCTGCGTGGATGATACCTAAGGAGAAAAAGAATGAAGTTTATCGCTTCCTTAGTCAATACCCAACCATTTCAATAATGGACTTTGGTGCGATCATGAAGCAGTTAACGAAAATGATTGAACAAGTATCTATCGCTATTGAGCTTATTTTAGTTTTAGTTATTTTGGCAGGAAGCCTAGTGTTAATTGCCCAAGTTCAAGCGAGTATGGAAGAGCGTGAACGTGAATTAGCGATATTACGTACTTTAGGTGCTAAAGGTGCATTGCTTCGAAATAGTGTGTTATTTGAATTTATTGCCCTAGGAGCCGTTGCTGGTTTAATGGCGAGTATTGCCATGGAAATAGCGGTGTTCTTCTTGCAGACTCAAGTGTTTGAAATGTCAGCAAGCTTTCATTTTAGTTATTGGTTAGTTGGCATAGCTGCAGGTGCTGGATTTGTCGGCATTATGGGAATGTTAAGTTGTTGGCGACTATTAAACCTGTCAAGTTTGACATTAATCCGCCGAACGATGTAAAACCCTTTATCGGTTTTCCTGTAGGAAGCTATGCTAGAAAACCAGCTCAGCGGGGCAATACTCGATAAGGTGCCCACAAGGATGTGGGACATTAGGGCAACTCAGCTCTCAGTTGTCGATAATTGCCATTATCTTCATATGCGCCTTAAACTGGCTTCTTAGCTTAACGCTGAAATTGCATTTTGAAGTGGCTCGGGTATAGTTATCATCAAATTAACGTATTACAAAGATTAAGTTAACACTATGGGATTAATAGAAAAATCAGGTGGCGCAGTAAAAATGCTCGTTGTAACTGCAGCATTATTTGTTGTTTTTGCGGGGATAAAAACGGCAGCAAATATTTTAGTGCCATTTTTACTTTCTGTCTTTATCGCTATTATTTGTAATCCGCTTATTGCTCGTGCAAGCCGCTATAAAATTCCTAAAGTGTTAGCTGTGCTGCTTGTTATTGCATTGTTTGTCATTGTTGCTTTGTCACTCGCGGGGCTGGTGGGAAAATCTCTCACTGAGCTTTCGTTAAAACTCCCTGAGTACCGTGAACAATTAAATGTGCAATTTGTTTGGGTTACCGAACAGCTAGCCGAAAATAATATTATTATATCATCTGCGTTATTGATGGAGTATTTTGACCCTGCGGCGGCAATGGGCTTAGCGGCTGATATGCTTAGTGGACTAGGCAGTGTAATGGCAAATTTATTCCTAATTATTATCACCGTTATCTTTATGCTTTTTGAAGCATCTTCTATGCCGAAAAAATTGCATTTTGCATTAGCCGATCCCGAAATGCGCTTAAAGCAAATTGATCGCTTTCTTACCTCGGTAAATAATTATTTAGCCATAAAGACCCTAGTCAGTATTGCTACGGGAGTTATCGTGTCATTAATGTTATGGGCGTTTGGTTTAGATTTCTTCTTACTTTGGGGAGTGCTGGCTTTTCTACTTAATTATATTCCTAATATTGGTTCTATTATTGCTGCAGTCCCTGCAATGTCATTAGCTATGCTGCAACTGGGTATAGCTGAGGCAGGCTTTATTGGAATAGGGTATATGGTTATCAATATGGTAATGGGGAATATTGTTGAGCCACGTTATTTAGGCAAAGGGCTTGGGCTGTCAACCTTGGTTATTTTTCTTTCCTTAATCTTCTGGGGCTGGCTACTCGGCTCAGTGGGGATGTTACTTTCTGTACCTTTAACCATGATTATTAAAATAGGTTTAGAAAACGCGGAAGAAGGTCGTTGGTTTGCTATCTTATTGTCAGGTGAAGACGATGTTAATGAACTTGAAAATGTGAAAAGCTAAATTTAAATCTATCGCCATGCACTTTGAATTATATTTGTAAGTAACATGGCTATACGTTGTGTTTAGCTTTTTAAACCGAGTTTACATTGGCCATTAGATAAAAACTGTACCACTTCTTTTCGTTTTTTGCCGATAAGAAGTGGCCCATCATCCATAAATAGAAAGTTTTTCCAGCAACGCTGAAAAACCGCCCAAGTTGTTTCAATGACATTGTTTCGAGCACTACAAAAGTAAACGACGGTATTGTTGTCCCATGCTAAATGAGCAAGCACGTCTTCAGGTAATGCTGTTTGCTCGCTGTCCCATCGACTCTCCCATGCAATAGTTTCTTGCCATGTTGATTCAAGAAATGGCCAATCACCTTTTTTGAAAAAATCTGGATGGTCAACTTGGCGACTAATAAAGGTATCCCAAACAACTTGTGCCCGTGCTTGTACCATGGGTTTTATTTTCGTTTTATCTTTATCCGTTATTTGCAGGCTTTTATGTCTAAAAATCCAAGCATTTTTAAGTTCATCTAAGGGAGTATAATTCATGAAGTCACTAGTTTTGATTTGATGTTATGCAAAGTCGTAGGTAGATGATACACCATTACTGTCGAGTTATAGCCTTGATGTGATGTTATTTTTCACAGGGATTCCATGAAAACCTTTTTAAAATGTAACCTTTGATTAATATTTGATATCTTCCGTTTATAAGTTGTCGAGATTATGTGATATTACGTTAAATACACTACTGACTGTTAGCCTTGAATTTGGGCGTAATATAATAAGAAGAGCATTAAAATGGAATTGAGATTTATATCAGAGAAAACGATTAACGGACTGTCTATCAGAACAGACAATGCGAGTGAAATGGACCCCATTAAAGGGAAAATAGGTGCTTTGTGGCAATCGTTTGATGAAGCTGTTCCTGTTGATTATAAAAATGGTGAACGGGTATATGGTGTATATTCTGACTATGAATCTGATCACACCGGCAAATTTACTGTTCATGCATGCTTTGATGGTAAGTCATTCCCTGCAAGCTCAAATTTAGAAGAAGTCTGTATTCCTAACGCTAAATATTTAGTATTCACGCACCAAGGAGAGATGCCGCAAATCGCTATTGAGGCATGGACAGAGGTTTGGAATTATTTTTCGTCTGGACAAGCTGAATTTGCCAGAGAATACTCAACAGACTTTGAGTTTTATCCAAATGGAAATCAAATAGAGGTTCATATCGCGGTTAAATAGTAATAGAACCCGCTTACGCGATAGAGTTTTACCTTTTTATTTCGGAGAATACTGTGAAGATAATTTATGTTCTACTTTGTCCATTGTTATTATCATCTTGTGTTTATTATGGTACTTCACGGGATATTGATATAGGCAATAAAACTCAACGCACATGTATTGATGGCTCGACCAAAGAAAATGAGCAATGTAGAGCTCAATTAAGAAAACTCAATGAGGCAATTAAAAACCGAACTCAATCTTAGTTGTAGAAGCTAATTAAAGGTCGAAACAATAACAATAAGCAAAGCTGCTTATGCCATTTAGAAAAAATGGGCTTTTGTGAATATAGATAGAAATTAATGAGGTAGTAATTTTTATTTATTAAAAAAGTACCTAAA
>Ga0209395_1000333_pt1 | contig 70530 bp, 62 predicted proteins | sample GOMGulsemesocosm_3_FD_184635 | JGI IMG/M metagenome (GOLD analysis project Ga0209395, IMG submission 184635) | Methane-oxidizing microbial communities from mesocosms in the Gulf of Mexico - GOM9D Gulf of Mexico (SPAdes) (version 2) | ecosystem: Environmental > Aquatic > Marine > Cold seeps...
TTATCTGACGAACGACATCTCATTTATAAAACGTTCAGGCACAGGGTATGTATTTAATAATTTGAACGATTTAGATGGATTAACCATAGGTGTAATAGATGGGTACATATACGAACCCAAGTTTGATATCGCAACTAACTTTACCAAAGAGAAGATAGTAAGTGACGCTTTGGCCTTAAAAATGCTTGTGGCAGGGCGGATTGATTTAGTCATAGTGGATAGATTGGTTGCTGCCTATACGATTAAACAGGAACAAGGGTTAAGTGGAATGGACATCGAAACGCTTCCCAATCCACTAAATTTAAAGCACCTCCACATTATCATTCGCAAAACTAAGCAAGGGCATGAGAGGGTCATCGCAGATTTTAATGCGTCACTTGCTCAAATGCGGTCAGATGGAACCTACACGGACATTCTCAATCGACATCTAGATAGCCTAAAATAATTTTGGCACCTGATGGCTCCTCTAACCGTATCAAGATCACATCAGCGCAGTGGCGAGAAGTCTCAACAAGGTTTGAAAAGTATTTCACCACAGCAGAGGGATCAGAGTTATTATTAGCCGACAGCGGTGAACTTACGAATATAAAACGAAGGCCTAGCTTAAGGGCGTGTAGACAGCTTTTTCCTTAAGCGTATTATAATAACAGGCATGCCAATTGAAGTTTTTCTATTAAAACGACTCGGCCTGATATACAAACGGGTAAGCTGAAACCGCACCAATTCAAGACCCTTTTGGGTGCCATAATAAAACAGCCACATTAGCGCAAAGTCTTCTTCCTGCTGCAATTACTGCACGACACTCGTATTGGCGAAATCAGTTTGGCGACATAAACACTTCTGACACGATACGATGGAATGGGTTCTCCCCAATAACAATACTAAGGGCAAAAAGGAACATGGATTGCCGCTCCCTGAATACGCTATCGAACGGGTGAAAAGCCTACCAAAATGGGTTACTTACAGGATCGAACGTGAAAATAACGACCTTTATGTGGTTGTCGATGATTATTAGCGTCAATTGAGATTTAAGGTTGAAGTAAAAAACACACAATTGTTATAAGGGGGAATAATCAATGACGAATCATTGCTTTTAAAAATATCTAATTACATGTAAAACAGTTATATATTTATCTTTGTAGATCACCTACTTTATATATGTGTAGTAATTAATAAGGCCGTTCTAATGCAAGTTACTTACCTTGGTGTAACAAAACCACCGGATTTATTTATAGCAAATCATATTCAAATTTCTCTTCATTCTGATGTCGTATCGACAGAGTTGCCTACACTTCCAGACTTGGGTGATGAAAAATCAAATGGCCTTAATGAGCTGTTAATCAGAACGTCTTCTACAACATTCTTTGTTCGTATGAAAGGAGATTCTATGTTTGAGCTTGGTGTCTATCATGATGATGTTTTAGTGGTCGATAAATCATTAACCGCTTGCCATGATGACATTGTTATTGCGTTTGTTAATGGAGAAATGGCGATTAAATGTTTAGATCATAAAACCGATGTAGTTTATAGACCAAAGAATAAAGCTTACCCCGCATGTGATATTAATAAAGAATCGAAACTTGATATTATGGGGGTTGTGACTAACGTGATTCGTCATGTAAAGCATGGCACGATGGGCTAATTTCAATGTTAGAATCCAACCTTTACACTTTTTAAACCATTTTTTGATGGTTTTTTTATGCTCAAATATCACCAAATGGTTAATGATACCTTATTCTTTACCGTACATGTTTTGCAATGACGGCCCATGTTCAAGTGTGCAGCGTCATTTTCAATAAGTATTTATTATCTGAATTCAGCGATTAACCCTACCCAAATTTGCGGATTATTAAGAAAATAGTGTGTCTATCATTGGGCAAGTCTGTGTCGTATTACTCTTACACTGTTTGATTAAGCTTATTAATGTTTTCTCCATTTTCTTTAAATCGGTAATTTTATTTTGTATATCGGTTAGATGACTTTGACTGGCTTGTTGGACATAACCGCAGCTTTCCTCACCGGTATTTTGTAAATTGAGTAGGGCTTTAATTTCATTGATTGAGAAACCTAGTTCTCTGCTTCGTCGAATAAAGGTTAAGCGGCTTACATCTGTCTCTGAGTAGATTCTGTAACCCTTGATGCTTCTTGCTGGCTCGTCAAGTAGGCTGCTCTTTTCGTAGTAGCGGATTGTTTCTGCATTTACACTAGTAAGTTTGGCTAATTGGCCCCGTGAATAGGTTTGTTTAGGTTTATTCATTTTAATCTTGACCCTGTAGTTGGTACAGCTTTTATAGTTATCTTATCGATGTCTGTCAATTATTGGGAGTCCAACATGAGGCGCGTTATGAGTGTATTAGATAAAGTTGGACTGGGTGGGGTATTTATTGCTGCGCTCAGTTGTGCTGTTTGTTTTCCTGCCCTTGGGGCCCTAGCGGCGGTATTAGGTTTAGGTTTTCTTAGTCAATTAGAAGGGATTGCGATTACAGTTTTGCTGCCTCTTTTTGCTTTCATTGCCTTAGCAGTAAATGGGTATGCTTGGTTTAAGTTCCGCGTTCATTGGCGGGGGGTCCTGTCTATCTTGGGCCCTGTCGTAATACTCTTCACTTTGTATTATTTGTGGCAATTCAGTTGGAGTACGCCTTTATTCTATGTTGCTTTAGGTTTGATGTTGCTGGTGTCTATCGGGGACTTTGTATGGCCTGTTAAGACGTATTGTATTTTACCTGGAGCTAAAAAATGAAATTTTTAAATGCTAATTCTGAGATTACTTGCCCAAACTGTGGGCATCAAAAGCTTGAGGTGATGCCCACAGATCATTGCCAATGGTTTTATGAATGTGAGGCGTGTCATGTGGTTATGACACCAAAAAAGGGAGACTGTTGTGTTTATTGTTCATACGGGACTGAAAGTTGTCCGCCTATTCAGGCTGGATCGTCTTGTTGTGGATAATGAATGAAAATTGGCGTGTCTAAATGCGTTTAGTGCCCTTTATCTTATTACCTGTCTTAATTTTTTGAGTCAGTTTAAGTCTTTCAGATGTTTTGCTAAATGTAGGTGTTGAAGTACATTATTTTATTAAAAAGTGTCTCAGAAAGTGGGTAGGATGTCAGTATTCTGCTTCATTCTTTTTCGTAGCCTTCTAACTCTAAGCTTCTTTTCCAATCTTTCAATGAGGCAAGTAGCTTATTTGATAACAATTCGAGTTTGCAATGTTGCTGAAGTTTTGTAAATGCCATGCCTGTATCGTCGTCAATCGCTTCGTCTAATACGTTTTGTATTTCATAGGTGAATTCAGTGTGTAACCAGATAGTTCTAAAGTAGCTTCTACTTTGCATCGTCGTTTCATCAAGTTCATAGTAAAGCCAGCCGTTGAAACTAGAAACACCTTTAATTAAGTGGCTTTCAATATTGAGTTCTTTTACATTGGACTTGAACTCTCTTTCCAATCGACTTACCCATGGATTGAATTCATTGATCGCTTTATCTAATGCTAATAAATTACTCATAAAAAACCTTTCTAATATTTCTTATCCTATTTAAAAATAGACATTTGAAGCCCTTTTTTCAACGTGATAATGGCTCTTTATTAAAGTGACGGGCTTATGGGAGCGCGATTCAGATACGATTGTGTTCGTATCTATACCACCAGCATGCCATCTTGGCGGTCTACAGCGCCTGTTAAACGGCCAAAAAAGCAGTATTTAATGATTTGTTTACTGGTTTGTATTCTGTCCTATACTTTATCCATAAGTTGGATTAGAAGCAGGATGAATGGACGAATGTTGGTACCTATAAGGGATAGAAGGATGGACGATTTATTATGCAAGAGTGATACTCTAATCTTAGAATTATGCCCGTCTTATTTGGTAAAATATTATCGACAGTTTTATCATTATCGAACACTAATCATACTTCTATTGTTTTCTGTATGGACATTAAAGAATCACTTAAAGTAATTGTTAAAAATGGGAAAATTTATTTTAATAATACTTTCAAAATAATATATTATTTTTAACTAAAGGTTATTAGTTTTTGAGGATGAATAATGAATACAATACCTTCCGAATTTGAAGACTTAATGATGGCGCAACAAGCTATTTATAATTTGGATGATAATATATTTGCGTATGAATTATTTTTTCGAAACAACGATGAAAAAATGGCTCATATTATTGACGGTGAAAATGCGACTAGTCAAGTATTAGTGAATTTATGTATAGGTATTACTGAATTTGAGAGTCAGATGAAGGTACCATTTTTCATCAATATCACTGAGAAATTATTAACCTCAGAGTCCTTCTTTCCTATAAAACCCAGCTTAGTTTATATAGAAATAGTTGAGGATCAAAAGATAAGCGCTGAACTAGTGTATGCCGTTGAAATGTGGCACAAAGAAGGCTATCGTTTTGCTTTAGATAATTATGAATTTGATAAAAAGTATGATCTTTTATTGCCTTATATAGATATCATAAAAATCAATGTAATTAATACTGATCCTACTGAAAATAGATATAAAATAAATCAGTTAATAATTAAAGGATTTACTTTATTAGCAGAGAAAGTTGAAGATCAGAATATGTACGACACTTGTAAGGAAATAGGTTTTGTATTGTTTCAAGGTTACTTTTTAAAACACCCAAATATTATTAAAGGTAAGCGTATCCCGTCAGAAATGAGTGACGCGTTAGAGCTTGCTAAAGAGCTGCAAGATAAAGATATAACGACATCTAAAGTGACCATGTTAATCCGCAAAAATCCTGCGCTGTGTTATCAACTGTTACGGCTATTAAATAGCCCTATGTGTGGCATACAGCGCCAAGTAACTGATTTAAATGAAGCTGTTGTTTATCTTGGTTTAAATCAAATAAAAAAATGGGCAATTCTGATTACCATATCAACCTGTAGTGATAAACGTAATGAAGTCTTTAGAATGGCATTAATACGTGCTAAAAGTTGTGAAAACCTTTCTATACGTCAAGGTTCTAACTTACATGAAAGTGATTTTATGGCAGGCATTATGTCTGCTATTCATCTAGTACTAAATATTGAACAAGAATTAATTTTCAAACAAATTTCAATTGATAAAAAAGTTGTTGATGCAATCTACTATAACAAAGGCAGTATTGGTGAAAGGTTACATGACGTATTGTCGTATGAAGAATTCGATTTCGATTATATTGTTAGTTTATCCCATGCAAGGCGATCTGATTTAAGTAGCTCATATGCTGAAGCATCAATATGGGCGAATGAAATAATGACGTTTATTTGAAGTATCTAATCATGTTGCTAGGTGGGTTTTATATATCAAATTGAGGGTCATATAACAAAACCCTTTTTTAGTTTTTAAATCTACTTTCCTGTTTTTGTATGATGCAAGGGTAAACTAGCGTTCGAAAAAACAACACCCTGTGTTATCTCTTGTCGAAATGTCCATAAAACTAAAGAAAAGTGACGGCTTGTTTGACATTTTTCTGATAAGAATGAGAAGAAATTACTTAGCCTCAGCGTCTACAGCTTTGTTAATACATTTTACAAAAAAATCGATCAAGTGCTGAACCTCTGAAGAGGTGCCCCGTCGTACATAACTATCATATCCTTCTATATGTTGCTGCCTTTCATATAAGTCTGGGTTATTAAATAAAAGCTAATTATGGGTGGTGAAATATAAGGTCACATAAAGTTACATTGAAGGGACTCCTTTAAAAATACTTAACTTGTGCTTACAATTAAACGGAAGAGACTAGAAAAAAAATATTGATAGGGAGGTTGATAAACAAAAGGGTTTTTTATATTCCCTTTTTTATATGATAAAAATCAAATACTTATAAGAGGTTTTTGGCGATGTTTAATTACATAAAAATAGTCCATAAAGTCCACTTTTTAGGTTTATCCCTTCTCCTTATTATCCTCACAATTGGCTACATTAGTTTTACTCAAATGAAAAAAATTGGTAATGAAATCGTCGATATTGCCGAAATAAACATCCCTTTTAATAATATTATAACAAACATTAGTGAACACCAATTGACTCAAGTGATTGAGCTTGAAAGAGCCGTTCTTAATGGCGTATTAAACGAGCATGTAAATGGTCACTTTGAAAAAGAAATGGCACACCATATTAAGGAAGCCAGACAAATATCCAAAGATATAGAGCAGGAATTTGTAGATGCGCAGGTTTTAATAGAAGATTCTCTGCATTTAGTACACAGTGAAGCAGGTCTGGATAAACTACTGGTTTTAAAAGAAAAAATTGCATTAATAAATACGCATTTTATTGCGGCCGAACATGAGTCTTTTGAGCTACTTGATTTGCTAAGCGCGAATAGAGTCGATGATGCACTTGAATTATTACCTACCTTAGAAAAACATCAGAACCAACTTGGTGTGGAACTGATTGACGCACTAGAAGAAATTCAATTATTTACAGCAGCATCCGCATTAAAAGCGGAACATGATGAGGCTAGTGCCTTAACGCTAATTACATGGGTGCTCATCCCATCGATTATATTTTCTATAATAATTCCCATTTTAATTGGCCGCTCAATTACAGGTCCAATTCATTACCTGCAATCACGTTTAGAAGAAATTACCAAGGGGGATGGTGATTTAACCTTGCGCATTAACAGCCCTATGAAAGATGAAATTGGTGCAGTGTCTAATTCATTCGATCTTTTTATCGAACAGCTTGCAAATACCATTAGAAATATAGCAAATTCAACCGCAGCATTAGAAAATTCATCCTCTACCGCACTTAAAATTATGGAAAAAAATCAAGAATCGATCAATTCACAGCAAGGTGAAACATCCATAGTGTCCCATGCTGTTTCTGAAATGAATACTGCCACGCAAGAGGTTGCTCATAATACTGCCTCTGCAGCTAAAATCGCAGAAACAGTAAAAGATAGCGTCGCCAAAGGTAAACAATCTGCCGACGACACCCAAAACATTATTCGGGAAATGGCAAATGAAGTCACCAAAACCTCCAGAGACATAGAAACCTTAGCGAAGGAAACCGAAAGTATTGGTACCGTTTTGGACTCTATTCGGGGCATAGCAGAGCAAACAAATTTATTAGCCCTTAATGCGGCAATTGAAGCCGCTCGCGCAGGGGAATCGGGAAGAGGCTTTGCGGTTGTGGCCGACGAGGTTCGTTCCTTAGCGCAAAGAACACAGGAGTCCACGGTTGATATACAAGGTTTGGTGGAGAAGTTGCAAAAAGAAGCCAGTCAAGCAATCACAAGCATGAAAAATGGAAACGACAAAACTGAATCTTGTTTGGAGAAAAGTATTGAAACAAGCCATTCCTTTGAAGATGCGTATAACGCTGTTTGTAAAATTTCAGATTTAAATACTCAAATTGCAACGGCAGTAGAAGAGCAATCTCAAGTTTCCTCTGAAATTACTGGTAACCTTAAAACAATACAAGATATTGCAATCAGTACGACTCAAGGCTCAGAGCATGCTGCAGTGTCAAATGAACAAATTATCCATCAAGTGATAGAATTGAATAACAGTATCCACCAATTCAAGGTTTAAACTGGATGGTATGCATCATTGATAGACAGACTTTAGTAATACAAAAGACTGCCTTATTCATTAATATTGGGAGTTGGTTTTAGCTAGCATTCTAATGCTCATTCAACGACTTGATTCTTTGCATCCTGATAGGCGGCTGCAATATGAATGAATTCATCTTCAACCGCTAAGAAAGCTTGAATAACGTCAGGATCAAAGTGTGTTCCATCACCTTCTAAAATGATGTTTTTTGCTTCTTCATGGGTAAAGGCAGGCTTGTAGACACGTTTAGAGATGAGTGCGTCATAGACGTCTGCTAGTGCCATCAAACGACCTGATAAAGGAATGTCTTCACCGCTCAGCTTGTTTGGATAACCTGATCCGTTCCATTTTTCATGGTGAGTAAGCGAGATCTCTTTGGCGATCTGTAAAAATGAGCTGGTTCCAAGTTGCTCTTCGGCTGTAGAGAGGGCTTGTGCACCTATGGTGGCGTGGCTTTTCATTATCTCAAACTCGTCAAATGTGAGTTTACCTGGTTTGAGTAATACGTTATCAGGGATACCGACTTTACCTATGTCGTGTAAGGGTGCTGACTTATACAAGAGTTCAATATAGTTAGACGTTAACAAGGTAGAATACTTATCTGACAGGCTTAAGTTCTCGGCCAAGACTTTAACATATTCTTGAGTTCGTACTATGTGGGCGCCAGTTTCATTATCTCGAGATTCTGCAAGAGCCGATAAACTTACAATGGCAACGTCACGTGTTGTTTTAACTTCTGATTGAACAGATTGAAGACTGTCTAACATAGTATTGGTTAAGGTGGCCATAGAGCCTAATTCGTCGTTACCATAAATAGGTAATCGAATGTCAATTTTGCCTTTGGTGACTTGTTCTAAGGAATACTCCTGGCTGAGTAAAATACGTTTAATTAATTTACTCCATAAAACCATAATCGCGATGGCATAACCTGCCAGTACGGCAGATAAATAGATAAATTCTTTAATGATGCTGATTTTTCCAGTGCCATCTAATACACGTGCTGGGTTGTGTTCCAACCAAAAGACATCCTTCACTGCCACCATGGTGAGCATGGTTGTTAAGGTAATTAGCAGTAAAACGACTAATAAGATCATTTGATTGACTAGAGACGTGCGCTGACCTGCCATTTCAAAATTAAATCGGCCTAATTTATCCATTTCATCCATCTGAGATAACTTAGTGGATAGCTGTAATAGGGTGCCGGTAAAGAATCCAAATAAAGTCATACCGAATAGCACTTTTAAATTACTTTCAAGAGGGAAGTCATAAGCTAGGTTGTAATAGAGAGCCAAAGGCAAACTGGCAATTAAAAATAGACCACTATCAAGCTGGGTTAATTTAGTTTCTTTAACGAAAGCATGGTTAGCAAATATGACATGACGTAGAAAAATCAGGAACGAAAACGTTAAGCCTACATGAATGAAAATTTCTGTTCTGGAAAGGGCTTCTAAAAAGGGGCATACACGACTTCCGTATAATCCAAAAAGAATGCCAGCAATAACATATAACTTAAGCGTTAGTGGCGCATTGTAGTGTGTCGTGTTTTTGGATAAATCCATGTGTTAGTCCATGATTAAGCGTTTAGTAAATCCAAGCGTTCTAAAGCATTGTTAGAAGTGAGACTCTGAATTCTAACGGTAGGTTCCCTTGAGTGATATAAAAAATTGAAAATCGGATACGTCATATAAAATATAAGTGAATAATTCTATCTATTCACTTTTATTTTAAAACGATTAGTTAATGACAGACTGCTTTATTAAACGGCACCAGACATAGCAATATCCACCGCGCTTTTTCCCATGGTTTGATCTCCCACGTACTGGGGATCAAATGCAGGTCGACCAAATATTTTGCGTACTAGGGGTTCAAAATGTTCTAGGCTTCTAGTTGGAAAATCTGGATCAAATGATGCTTGATCCCATTTTTCACAAAAATCGACACAGGCTTGAAACCATTTATGGTCTTTTAAGTAATCACGTTCATTCGGATCACCACCAAAAAAGTGTATGTAGTAGTAGTTCTGAAACAAGCCATGTTGGTTAATTATCCAAGTCACTTCTGGTCGCACATAAGGGCGTAGAATACTGGCAGCATATTGGGAGTGATTATGAGGTGATAAATCATCACCTATATCATGGACCAGGGCAGCGACTATCATTTCGTCATCAGCGCCGTCTGCTTCGGCACGTGTTGCTGTTTGCAGGGAATGTTCTAGCCGCGTTACTTGATAACCAGACAAGCTTGTTTCTAATTGTCTAAGTGCCTGTAAAACCCTATCTGCCAGTCCTTTGGCAAATTCACTTTCATGCTTCTCTAAAAACAAAAACTCTTCTTTGCTACCATCTTTCATCTGACGAAACTGCACTTGTTTCATTAAACTCTCCGAAAACTAAAATTCGATTTGGGTTAAAACTACGCTGTATTTATTGAGTCATATAATGCCCCTTGGGCTTATTGAGATCAATAAAAGGGTCTCTGTATCAGGCTGTATTTATTATTAGCGAATCCTAGTTGAGCGCGCTCATTTTAATAAATCCATCTATCTTCTACCTAAAAAGAAGAAGCCTTCTATAGTTAGTGAAGTGTTTTTCACAGGGGAAAAAGTCAAATAGAATTTAGAAATTCAAATACAAACAGAAATGATTTTAATAGAGAAATAATTAGGAGATAACAATGAGTTTAGCTGACATAGTCCAAAGTGGATGGGAAGCGGTTGGTGCGGGTGATTTTGATCGACTCCTTGTCGATTATACTGAAGACATGACATTTGTTATGCCGGGCCAAAACGACATATTAAATGGCAGACAAGGCTTTAGAGCGGCATTAAATGGCTTAGCTGAGATATTACCGCCAGGCTTTGAAATTACAGATTTAAGGCAAATTGAGGGCGAAAATGAGGTTGTTTCAATCCTAGAGTGGAAATCAAATAAGATTGAAGCATCACAATTAAGTGTCTTGTTTAAATTTGAGGGAAACAAAATTTATGAAGAACGTTGGTTTGTCGACACAGAGCAATGGAAGGGTGCATTTTAAGCGTTAAGACGATTACGAACAGGAGTTGAGTCTATGAGAAAAAGAATTGAATTTCCAAGCCAAGGCCAAGCTCTCGCAGGCTTACTTGAAACACCAGATCAGGCTGTTCGAGCTTATGTTTTATTTGCTCATTGTTTTACTTGCGGTAAAGATATCGCGGCAGCCTCGCGCATTAGTCGGTATCTCGTGCAGCAAGGGTTTGCGGTATTTAGGTTTGATTTTACCGGTTTGGGTAACAGTGATGGTGATTTTGCTAATACTAATTTCTCATCTAACACTGACGATTTATTGGCCGCTGCAGACTTTCTTGAACAGCATTATCAAGCGCCTCAATTATTGGTTGGGCACAGTCTAGGCGGCGCGGCCGTGTTAGCCATGGCAGCTAAACTTCCTGAAGTGAAAGCCGTGGTGACCATTGGCGCACCGTATAATGCAGGCCATGTCATCCATAATTTTGATGCACATATCGACACGATAGAAACACGCGGGCAGGCGAAAGTGAGCTTGGGTGCACGTGAATTTACCATCAAAAAACAATTTTTGGATGATTTGCGTAGCCTAACAAACGATCATATTCAAAGTCTGAACAAGGCGCTTTTGCTATTACATTCTCCCCTTGATCTAACGGTTGATATTACAGATGCTGAAAAAATTTATAAAGCCGCAAAACATCCAAAGAGTTTCGTCAGTTTAGACTCGGCGGATCACTTGTTATCAAAGCCCGCTGATAGTGAGTATGTTGCACAAACCATCTCTGGCTGGGCGAGCCGCTATATTCCGGTTCCTAGGGTTATTCATCCTAATGTGTTGAGCGGGCATGTCATGGTCGCAGAGCTCGATCACAAATTTCAGCAAGCCGTATTCACCGACCACCACCATTGGCATGCAGATGAACCCACTAAGGTTGGCGGACAAAATACTGGGCCAGACCCTTACGAGCATTTATTGGCCGCGTTAGGTGCTTGCACGGCGATGACCATACGTATGTATGCCGATCACAAAAACATTCCGCTTGAGCATGTGCAGGTGTCTTTATCACATGAGCGTAATTATTTGGAGGATGCAGGTAAAGCAGAAGAACAAAACTCGCAAATAGAGGCCTTGATTCGTAAGGTACAATTGATAGGTAACTTGAGTGACGTTCAAAAAGGGCGTTTGATGGGAATTGCCGATCGCTGTCCCGTGCATAGAACGCTCCACAATAATCCTCATGTCGTAACAAGACTGGTTGATGATTAGACCGTCAACCGCTAAACCAAATGAAAAGATGACCCAGCGATGAACTTATGGCGACTTTGATTTGTTAACCCTAATAAGATCGATTAAGCAGGATTCGCCGTTAAAATGTACTTTAATGTTTTAGAAATAAGCCGCTTTGTCAGCTTAAAGGCTAACATTCTATCAGTGAAATTTTCATATGATACTTTCGGATTAGCCTATAGTTATTTTTAATAGTTTAAATGATTATTTTAAGAGAGCGTTATGAAAAAAATAGCGATTATCCAAGAGGCGCCTTGTGTGCTCGATAAAGTGGGAAGCATAAAAAAAGCGGCTGAACTGATTAACAAAGTATCAGAAAAAGGGGCCGAACTTATCGTATTCCCTGAAGCATTTGTGCCAGGGTATCCTGCTTGGATATGGAGACTTAGGCCCGGTGGTGACTGGGGGACAAGTGAAGAGTTACATGTCCGATTATTGAAAAATGCGGTTGACCTTTCCTCAAATGATTTACAACCCATGCTAGATGCTGCCAAAGAAAATGGCGTGACAGTCGTATGTGGTATTAATGAGCGGGACAATAAGAATAGCCAATCGACTATCTTTAATTGTGTTATCACCATTGATGCACAAGGTCAGATTATCAATAATCATCGTAAGCTCATGCCAACAAATCCAGAGCGTATGGTTTGGGGGTTTGGTGATGGGCACGGTCTAAACGTTATCGATACACCCGTCGGAAAAATTGGAAGTTTGATATGTTGGGAGAGTTATATGCCTCTTGCAAGGTATGCACTTTATTCCCAAGGTGTTGAAATATACATTGCGCCCACTTATGACAGCGGTGACGCGTGGACAGGCACTATGCAACATATTGCAAGGGAAGGTAAGTGTTGGGTGTTGTCTTGTGGCGTGGCGTTAGAAAGAAAGGATTTACCAAAAGATTTTCCTAGGCTTGATGAGCTATACCCTGAGAGTGAAGATTGGATTAACCCAGGAGGTTCGCTTATCGTATCCCCGAGCGGAGAAGTGGTATCGGGTCCTTTGTTTAAAGAAAAAGGCTATATTTTATTAGATATTGACGTTGAGTTATCGTCTCATTCAAAACGTGCATTAGATGTTGCTGGGCATTATTCAAGACCCGATGTCTTTACCCTTCAAGTGGATAAGTCTCGACAATCACCAACACACTTTAACAAGCAAGGTTAACCTGACCCTAATAAGAATAACCCTCCCTTCATGTTTGAGATGGTTATTCTTAATAGTTATTTCAGTTAGGTTTTGTTTGAGTTGCCACTGTCATCGTTAGTGTCATTTTTAATGTCACTTTCTGTGTCAGGTTTGACCTCTGAATCAGCTTCTGGATTGACCTCAGGTTCACTGTCATTTTCGGCGTCTGCCTGTTTCTCAGTGTCAGTCTCGTCCTCTGCTTCATTGTAAGGATCACTGTCGATATCAGGCATGGCGGCTTCAACGTCTTCAACATGCTCTGGGGCAATTTCAGCAATCATCTCAATCATATCTGTAATGGTCTGTTCACCATCACCATCATCCGCCATACGATCAGCATAACGCATTTCTTCCAAATTGGTTGCAACGTTATTCGCATACGCTTCGGCAATTTCGACAACCACTTCTGGGTTGTCTTCAAGTACCGCTTCTGTTGCCGCTTCAATGATTTCAAGACTGTGCTCAGGATCGGCATCAGTCATCACTGTGGCAAGTTCAGCGATCTCTTCAGATTCAGCTTCTTCAAAGACCATAGACACTAATTCGCTAGAGGATTCTGGCGTTGCTGTGATAATGGTTTGAATTAATTCTTGTTGATTATCAGGATCTTCTTTATTGACCCTTTGATATAGCTCGGTGACATCGACACCTTCTACCCCTGCGACGGCTTTAGCAATATCTAATATTTGCTCTGGATCAGACTTGGCTAAAATACTCACCATTTTAAGGGCAAGTTTTGGGTTGATAAGCGCAATATCCACAGCGGTTTGAGCTTCTGGGCTTAATTCAGAAATATCAACATATTCGGTTCGTGGATCCAACTCGGTACTGACCCAACCCGTCGCACCCTGTGCAACAAAGGCTTCTTGTTGATCGGTTGGAATCGATTTACGCACTCGGCTTCGATAGGCAATAAACAAGGCAAATAAGAACTGCATTAACGCCATTGCAATGAAGAAATAGTGAGTGCCTATGTACTCCATGACAAGACCGACTGTATAAGGTCCTAAAATACCACCACTGGCATAAATGATAATCATGGCGCCGATAGCACTACCCATTTCATTTTGTTGCAATCTATCAAACGTTTCTGCAATACCAAGGGGATATAAGCTGGAGACAATACCACTGCTCAAACTGATGAGTATTAACGCCAGAATAAAATAATCCAAGTCAAGAATAAGTGGGATTAACAGGGTACATACCATGGAAAAGAGCACAATATTCAGAATGACCTTTCGACGTTCAAAACGATCGGCAAGATAACCTATGGGCAATTGCAGAATTACGCCGCCTATAATGGCAGAACCCACAAGTAACGATAGGTTAAAACCGCTAATGTCTATTGCTTTAGCATAAACCGGTAACATGCTAAGTAATGACCCTAATACCAAACCACAGACGAGTACGGCGGTGACGCCCACGGGAGAGGTCTTAATAAGTTTAATAATCGGCATGGGCGCGGTATCTTCGACATCCGGTGCTGTTGCTTTGCCCATAGCAATCGGGACAACACCACCACACAGTAGTAAGCCGGCAATAATATAGAGGGTTGCGTCACTGATATCGGCAAAGTTGATCATGAAAGAGCCCAGAAACATGGCCAACAAGACTACAATTTGGTTGGTTGCCAAAATTCGAGCTCGAGTTTCGCTGGTGGCTCTTTCACTTAACCAGCCATCTGACACGATATTAGTCGATGCAATGCAGAAGCCCATAAGAATACGCATTACAGCCCACACCCATTCATTCAACCATAAGTAACAGATCAAAATGCTGATTGCTGCCAAGGCAGCACACGCACTGTAAACCCGAATATGGCCGACCCGAATAATAAGACGACGAGTATAAATACCACCCAGTAGTAGGCCCACTGAAAACATGGACATAATCATACCGATAGTACCGGCACTGGCGTTTTCAACACTCAGCCTTAAAGGCAATAGAATATTGATTAATCCATGGCTCAAAAAGATGACAAAACCACTGGTAAACAGGGCGATTAAAGATAACAAAGTGGCTGTCATGGACATGGGTCCTAGTAGGTTATGGGCCGATGGCTTAGGTTGATTGGTTAAAATTTTTGCAAATGTACGCCCTAACTATTGTAGTAGTCAATCAATAAATAATGCTCAGCGTGAATTAATTTTATAGCGGTCTAAATGCCTCTATGATTAGTGAATAAGAGCAAGGTTAAAATTGTGAATACAGAGGCAATAATTGAATTAACGCAGCACGTATTTTGTCCTGATATAGGTGAAAGGTTAGCACTTGTTTTTATTAGATTATTTTATCTACCTTATTGATTTATATAAATATAATTATAAGTAAATAAAATATTCCTTGGTCTTCATGAATGGAATCAGAACGTAAAAGGTCTAAAATTTAAATAGGGCGCTATTCACCATTGCTTGGCAAATTAAATTATCTGTATTGCTTGAACCGTTTGATGTAAAAGCGTCGCAAAAATAAGACAAGATACGCCCGTTTCAAGCGTATCAATAGATCACCTTGTAAATTAGAAGAACGAGATTCAATTTAACAATTAAATTTTAAAGAGGTTTAAGGGTTAAAGACCAGAACAGAGTCAAACAACTGATAAAGCTGTTCACTATTGTAAATGCTGTCATAAATGGTCATGCAGGCTTTATGTATTCAACAAATTCCCTGTTTTATTTGCGCAAATGATACTGGGATATGAGAGACATACTATACCGGTATACAAAGTCGCCCACATTTAAAACCTTGTCATAGAACTGAGTAACCCTATAAAAAGTAGGTCTCTATAGTTGATCTAATGTGAAAAATCATCCTTTAAATTAGTGGCATTGTTAGGTAAGGATGTTAACCTCTCTTTATATAAGCATTATTTGATTTAAATCAATTACCTGAATGAGATTAACCCCCATGTTCAATAGCATTAAAATTGCTCAAAAAATCTATTTTTTAGGCATTTCACTTCTCCTTATCATTCTTACTGTCGGTTTCATTAGTTTTACTCAAATGAAAAAAATTGGTAATGAAATCGTTGATATTGCTGAAATCGATATTCCGCTTAATAATGTGATTACACATATAACAGAGCATCAGCTAGCTCAAGTAATAGCGTTAGAACGTGCCGTACTTAACGCCGTTCTTAATGAATATACGGACGGGCGTTTTGATAAAAAAATGGCGCACCATATTAAAGAGGTGAGGGTGATATCTAAGGGTATCGAAGCTGAATTCATTGAAGCTGAAGCCTTAATCGAGGACGCCTTGAAACTTGCTCATAGTCAAAAGGCCATTGATAAATTAACCGAGTTAAAAGCAACGATATTGGTAATAGACACACATTTTGCTAGGACAGAGCGTGAAACGTTTGAGTTAATCAATTTATTAGAGGATAACAAATTAGATAAAGCGCTAGCATTATTACCCACCTTAGAAAAACATCAAAATAAGCTTGATAAGGAGCTCATAATAACGTTAGACGATATTCAAGCCTTTACTGCTGAGTCTGCACTGCAAGCCGAACACGATGAGATTAATGCATTAAAACTTATTACAAGCGTACTGATAGGCGCAATACTATTGGCTATGATTTTACCTCTTGTTATCGGTCGTTCTATCACTAACCCCATTAATTTCTTGCAAACACGTTTAGAAGAAATTACCAAGGGTGATGGCGACTTAACCCTACGTATTAATAGCCCAATGAAGGATGAAATTGGTGAAGTATCAAACTCCTTTGATAAGTTTATTGATCAGTTAGCCATGACAATCAGGAAGATTACAGACTCTACTATGACATTAGAAACATCGTCTTCGGTTGCGCTTCGTATTATGGAAGAAACACAGCAAGCAATAAGAAGTCAGCAAGACGAAACAACAACCGTGTCTAATGCCGTATCTGAAATGAATTTAGCCACGCAAGAGGTGGCGCAAAGTACGGTTTCTGCCGCTCAAATGGCGGAGAAAGTTAAAGAGAGTGTCGAACTGGGTAAACGCTCTGCCGATGAAACCCAAGAAATTATTCGTGATATGGCGGATGAAATAATCCGAACCTCTAAAGATATCGAAACCTTAGCCAAGGAAACAGAAAGCATTGGTACCGTATTAGACTCTATCCGAGGGATTGCAGAGCAAACGAATTTATTGGCGCTTAATGCGGCAATAGAAGCTGCAAGAGCAGGTGAAACGGGTAGAGGTTTTGCCGTGGTTGCCGATGAAGTTCGCTCACTGGCTCAAAGAACGCAGAACTCAACAGTCGATATTCAAGATCTGGTTGAGAAGTTACAGAAAGAAGCAACTCAGGCTGTTTCTAGCATGAAAAACGGTAATAAAAAAACCGAAGCCTGCTTGCTTAAGAGTTCTGAAACCAGCCACTCTTTTGAAGAGGTTTATCAGTCCGTAAGTAGTATCTCTGATCTCAATATTCAGATCGCGACAGCGGTTGAAGAGCAATCTCATGTTTCTGCCGAAATAACGTCAAACCTTCAAACGATACAAAATATTGCAATGAGTACCACTCAAGGGTCAGAAGAGGCGGCATTGGCAAACGAACAAATTTCAAATCAGGTCATTGAACTGAATAACACGATTCATCAATTTAAAGTGTAAATATCTATATCGCTTAAAAACGTTAAAAAGGAGTCTGTTATTTATAGCAGACTCTTTTTTTTGATTCGATAAAAGGTATAGACCCACAAAAATACACTAAATCATGAGGTGTGTATTTCATGCAGAGTGTAAACACGTTTTTTCAATGAATGATATGATCTGACAATACGCAGATTCAGCTAACGAATCTCTTTGGAGCAAGTTCATTGGTATGATGCTTTGATTTCAACGTGTTATTTGCGCCTAAGCGGATTTGTAGTTAATTGTATGATCAAATTTTTACTAACTTAGGGCGGCATAAATAAGCTAAAATAGCGGGCTATTATCTTAGCTTTGAGCCCCATATTTTAATGAACGCCATTACAACGCCCGCGACCTTCACAGACCTTAACCTTATTCCGCCTTTGTTAGCACGACTAACAGAACTTGAGTATCTGCAACCAACGCCTATTCAAGCACAGGCTATGCCCAGTATATTAGCGGGGCGTGATTTAATCGCAGGGGCAAATACCGGTTCCGGTAAAACCGCCACCTTTGCTCTGCCTCTATTACAGTCCATATGGCAGGCTAAGCAATCTTCGGTTAATAAGAGTAGTAAAGGCAACTATGTTACGGGACTGATTTTGGTGCCAACCAGGGAGCTTGCCAAACAAGTTGCAGACAGCATTAAATCTTACGCCGTGCATTTTAACGGTCAAATTAAAAGCCTTGCTGTTTTTGGTGGCGTATCGGCAAATACACAGATGCTTGCCTTACGTGGCGGTACCGATATTCTCGTTGCAACACCGGGTCGATTACTCGATTTAATTTCAAGTAACGCCATTAAGCTCGATAGGGTTAAAAGCTTGGTGCTTGATGAAGCCGATCGCATGTTAAGTTTAGGTTTTACTGACGAGCTCTCTTCGTTATTGGCGTTATTGCCAAAGAACAAACAAACCTTGTTGTTCTCAGCGACTTTTCCTGAACAAGTACAGACATTAACCCAAGAATTACTTAATGATCCTGTTGAAATACAATTGCAAAGTGACGATGCCAGCACCTTAGTGCAAAGGGTTTTCACGATTAACAAAGGACAAAAAACAGCATTGTTAGCGCATTTGATTAAACAGCATCAATGGCAACAGGCGCTTATTTTTGTGAATGCCAAAAATAGCTGTGAACACCTCGCAGATAAACTGTCAAAGCGCGGTATTTTTGCTGATGTTTTTCATGGTGATAAAGGTCAGGGCGAGCGTTCACGTGTGCTTGATGCTTTTAAAGCTGGCGAGATTGATGTGTTAATCGCGACGGACATTGCTGCACGTGGCCTAGATATCGAAAAACTGCCTGTCGTGATCAACTTTGATTTACCAAGAAGTCCATCAGACTACATGCACCGAATCGGTCGAAGTGGTCGTGCGGGAGAAGTGGGCTTGGCTCTGTCACTGATCGATCAAGACGACACTCACCACTTCAAAGTGATTGAGAAGAAAAACAAAATTAGACTTGAACGCGAATGTGTTGAGGGTTTTGAGATCGATGAAGCAAGTTTTAACGCTATCGAAAAACCCATGGCAAAACCTGAAGGCAGCGGTAAGAAAAAACGTAAAAAGAAAGCCCAAGAAGAAGATGATATTTGGTTGAAACATTCTGAATCTGACTAAGCCGCTTATCACGTTAAAATGTCAATTAGGTTACTCAGGTCATTCATTTGTGAATAAGTCTGAGTAACCTAAAAAATTTCTCAACGCTCGCCGAAAAATAATGAATCAGAGGGAGACTCAGTGACTGAAATACATAGCAAAACTAAGACAAGCTTCTACCGACGTTTATACCTGGCTTATTTGATCGAATCAGGCTGCAATACACCTAAAGCCATTATTGAAGCCACAGAAATGCCCCGTCGTACACTTCAAGATACGATAAAAGCTTTGTCTGACCTTGACATAGAGTGTCACGCTCAAGGAGGCACCAAAGCAATGCATTACGTGATTGAAAGTTGGGGGCCGATAGATAAGAGTTGGATACAGAATAATCTAGCGCTGATTAAAAGTGTGCTCCAGTATCCGTAAACCAGGTTAAGCGTAATCTCTTTAATGGTAATGAGTCGCATGATACTCATTACCATGTCATTGATAGTATTTAATTAAACAATGAATTTACTGGTTTCCCTTTGTAAATTTGATGACAAACGGTTTAGCTCATCGACCTGACTTTCGGTGGATATAGCTTCTTCAGACAGTTTACCTGCCAAATCTCTGATATTGATGGTGCGTGTATTGATGTCGTCTCTGACACGAAATTGATCATGGGTGGCCAAAGATATCTTTTGTGTCATATTCTCGATTTCCTGTACAGCAAGCATAATGCCATCAATCATTTTCTGTGCTTGATCGGCTTCATTAACACTGCCAGTGGCGAGATTCGCACTGTCTTTCATCAGTTCAGCAGCTTTTACCGATGATTGTTGAACATTGCCAATCATACTTTGGATCTCAGTTGTCGAGTCACTGGTTCTGCTTGAAAGACTACGAACTTCGTCTGCTACAACCGCGAAACCACGGCCAGCTTCACCCGCACGGGCCGCTTCTATGGCTGCATTGAGCGCGAGTAGATTAGTTTGCTCAGCAATGTCGTCGATCGTTGATACGATACCGGCAATGCTTTGGGCTTGAGTATTGAGCTCAGTCACCACGTTATTCGCATCACTTAGCTTGTCCGCCAGCTGTTTAATAGACTGCTGGCTTGACTTCATTTGAACTATGCCTTGTTCACTAAGTACCAGGGTGCTGGATATTTGCTGGCTGGTATTTTCAACATTGTCGCTGATCAATTGCGTTGAATCATTCAAGCTATCGACAGCATTTGCGGCCTCTTGTGTATTGAGCATCTGATGTTGAATATGTTGTCGGTTTTCAATAACTGAATGAGAGAGGGCGTCTGCTTGACTGCTAACCCCCTGAGACACCTTTCCTAAATGCTGGATGATGTTATGCACATTATCGGTGAAACGGTTAAAGTCTTTAGCAACTAATCCAACCTCATCACGACTTTTGATATTGATTCTACGTGTCAGATCACCATCACCATTGGCAATGTCGTTTAACGCTTTTTGCAATGAGAATAAATCCCTAAACAAAATGCTAACAATCCAGTTCACTAACACCACAGCGGCTAAGGTAATAACAATACTAATGAAGATTAAGGCGTAAAAGATGTCCCAATACTCTGCAAGTTCAGATGCTTGATCGGCTTCTACGCCAAGTACCCATGAGGAATCTTTAATGGCTTGGAAATGGACTATTTTTTTTCCGTGTTGGCTGTTAAGGGTGATATAAGCATTCTCACTTAATGCGGCTTGATATTTGTCTTGAGTGAATGAGTCATATAATTGAGAAACCTGTTTCTGAATTAATCCTTTTTGTTTATGGGCAATAACTTCACCTTTATCATTTAATAAAAAAATATGGCTATTTTCACCTGTTTTCACGCTTGTTACATCTGAAAATAAATCCTTTATTTTTAAATCAACCCCCATCACACCAAGTATCTTTCCTGCATTATAAACAGGCCTTGCAATGGTAAATGTCATTTCCTGTGTATTCACATCTTGGTAAGGCCCAATCAATTCTAACGTTTCAGAAGATTTGACGGCTTTATACCAGGGACGTTTACGAGGGTCGTAATTATTAACAAAGTGAGTGAAACCATTTGAACCAATGCGAGTACCGTCTTCTAGGCCTGCATAAATAGAGCTGAAATTGCCGGCTGAAATAGCCATGGTTAACTGCTTAACAAAAACAACTTCATCCATTGGTTGCTCTGCAAGTGAGCTTAATATTTGGTGTTTGGAAGCAATCCAAGATTCGATACTGGCACTGACTGTATTTGAAATGCTGCCAATACGTTGGTACATACTATTTTCCATCGCATTCGAAAGCTTCTGAGTTGAAAATAGGGTCAATATAATACTGGTTAAAAGTACGGCGGTGGAGGCAATAAGGCTGATTTTTATTTTTAAAGAATGGCTAAACATATTTCTCTCTGGATTAGATTTTGGAGGAAAAGGTTTCTATAAACCCATTTCGCCCTAGAAAAAGTATCTCATCCGGTTTTTATGGCAGAAAGAAATTTATATAACATTTTCCAAAAATTAAACTTATCTTGGATAACAATGTTTTGAATAACAGAATATGAATTCGATATTAGTGATGACTAATATATTTACATACTCTATGGTATCGACCTTATAAAATCTACCATTCATTCAAAATTAATTGACAGGAACTGGTGATCAGAATAATGACGAAAAGCACGATTATTTGATATAAATCAATTAATGATTTTAGACTTTATATAAGACACTTTTATGAATAGCGATTCATAAATATCAATTTAATTTGAATCTAAGTTATAAATTGTTTGTTTTAATCTAATGCGCTTTGTTTACGAGTTTAATATAGGAAAGAGACTTTATTACGGGCCCATGGTGTGTTCACGGGTGGTATTTGGATAATGAGGTAAAAATGAACTTATTGGCATTAAATTAAAGTTCCATTAATCCGTTTTCACTATCCCGATTTCTTCTTCTAGGAAAGTTAAAAAAACATCCAGTTTTGCTGAAAGCGCACGCTTTTGATGATAAAACACAAAACGATCGACAACGGGTTGCTGATAATTGTCCAACAAATGCAACAAACTACCGTCTTGCAGTGATTTCGTTACAAAAATGGAATAGGTATTTAGAATGCCTAAACCTTGTTGCGCGGCTTCAATCGAAACAGGAATATGATTGCTGATGTAGCGACTTTGAGCGTCAAATACGAATGGAATTTGTTCTTGATTGTGTGCCTCATTATTATTTACAAAGGTCCAATGGTTAAAGAGGTGGTTGCCGCCCCTGTGCAGTATTACACTGTGATCTTTCAATTGTTCAGGGTGAGTCGGTAATTCGCAGGTTTCAAGGTATTCTGGGCTTGCCACTAATATGGATATCAGGGGGCGAATAGGGATGCAATATAAACCTAAGTCAGCACCGGTTTTTTTGGCGCGTATTGCCACGTCATAACCATCACGTTTTAAATCTCGCCAATCATTTGAGAGGTCTAATTCTACTTCCATTTCAGGGTAAAGCTTCATAAATTTGGGCATTAATGGACTGAGTAAATGCTCACCGATGGCAACAGGCGTTGTGATTTTAAGTCGACCCCTGGGGGTGCCTCCTGCTTGTCTCGTTTGATCTTCAAGCTCAGTTAATTCATTGATAATGAACTGAGCTTTCTCAAAGTAACGCTTTCCTGTGTCGGTCAGTGACATGGAACGTGTGCTGCGTATTAGTAATTGAGTGTTCAGTTCTCGTTCAAGTAATTGCAAGGCTTTACTGACAGTCGGGCTTTTGAGTTGTAATCGCTGTGCGGCTTTGGCAAACGATCCTTCCTTTACGAGTGTAACGAATATTCGCATTCGCTGAAATTTATCTCCATGACGTGACATAGCGCTCCATTGATAGATTAAAGCTAAGAGTATATTAGATGTTAAGTGTATTACGCTTGTTTGAGTTATTAAATAGACTGGGAGTAATTATTTAGTCGTCGGAAAAAACATGAACAGATTTTTGTACCTTAACCGCTTTGTTACCTCATTTGCCGATTTCGGGCTAATGTTTCTGATTCCATTATTTGTATTTCAAAGCACAGGCAGTGCCCCTTTAGCGGGCTTGGCATTTAGTATTGAATACTTGGTTAAAGTGTTTTTTAGCCCGCTTGCAGGGTTGTTTATTGATCGTCTCCCCTTGGTGAATCTTATGAGTAAGGTCAATATTGCTCGGGCTGCAATTAGTCTTGTTGTCGGGTTATGTTTACTGCTGCTTTCGCTTACTGAGTTTAAAACTGAGGAGGTGCCCGTTTTTGTGCTAATCGTAATATTGGCAGCGTTTAACGGATTTGGTTTTGCCTTAAATTTTATGGCACAAGAAACCCTCTTAACCGAACTCATATCGCGTGATAAGTTTGCTAAGACGCAGGCGAAGGTACAAAGCTTGGAACAGATCGCATTGGTAACTGCCCCAATCATATTTTCAACGGCTTTAGTTTTGATGCCCTTTCACTGGCTGCTGGTGGTCATAGGGTTAATTTTTTTAATAGCTAATTTACTGCTATTGAGGGGGACTAAAAGAATATTAGTGCGTGAACCCGCCGATCAATTTCTGACATTTAAAGAAAGGCTGGCAGCGAATTTATCAGTAGGACAATTATATCTATTACACTCTAAACCCCTGCAGCGCATTGTATTATCGACACTGTTAATCAACGTCATTTATGGCACCTTATTAGCTATCGGAGCACCAGCAGTGATTGGGTTATTCGCTAAAGATGCAAGCAGCTTTGCTACCTTGCAAACCACAGGTGCGCTTGCCGCTATTTTTGTGCTCATGATGATTGTTAAAGGGTCACATCGTGTAACACCGACTCAATTGGGACTTATTGCTTTTGTTTTCATGACTGTGGGAGGGCTTATCGCAGGCTTAGCCAGTAGTTTTATTATGTTTGTTGCAGGCGCTATGCTTATTTTAGGGTTTGATGGCATGTTCAACGTATATATTCGCACTCGCAGGATGGAAATCATAGCGCGTAAAGACTATGGCAAAGCCATGGGCTTATTAATGGTAGTGAATAATGTCAGTAAGCCTTTGTCTGGGCTTCTTGTGTTTAGCTTAGGGCACTGGTTTTCGGTGTTGCAAATTCTCATGTGTGCCACCCTATGTGCGAGTGCGCTGATTATCAGCTTAAGATTATTTAATACCGCTAACACCGAAAGCGTCAGTGCCGATAATGCTGGTGGTGATATTCCCAGTAAAAATTGAGCTTACGACAGTGAGGCAAAAACAGCTATAGATGAAACCATTAGCACCATCAATGTTTAGCTCCAAGCTGTCGTGACTCAGTGACATGGTAGCGAGTAAAATAAGAGGGATATAAAGCAGGTGTCCGGTATTTTATCTCAATTAATTAACATCCTATTGTTGTTAAAGACATTATTTTGGCATGTTCCACACGAATTCAAGACACAGTCTATAGTTAGGTTTCATCAAGAGTATTATTTTAGTTCAACTAACCTAGGGATAAGACCATGTCGTTACGCATTAATGACCAAGCACCAAACTTTCAAGTAGAGACGACGCAAGGAAAAATTGATTTTCATGAATGGATTGGAGATCAATGGGCTGTATTGTTTTCACACCCTAAGGATTTTACACCTGTGTGTACGACTGAATTGGGTTATATGGCCAGCATACAGTCTGAATTCGAAAAGCGAAATACCAAAATTATTGCCTTAAGTATTGATTCAACCGATGACCATGCAAAATGGCTTAAGGATGTTGAAGAGGTTGGAGGCGCACCGGTTAATTACCCTGTGATTGCGGATACCGATCTCAGTGTCGCTAAGTTATATAATATGTTTCCTGCCGATGAATCCGGCTCAGCAGAAGGTCGTACGGCCATGACGAATGCTACAGTTCGGGCTGTCTATATCGTAGGTCCAGATAAAAACATCAAGCTCATGATTGTCTACCCTATGACAACCGGGCGTAATTTTGATGAGATTCTACGGGTGATTGATTCCATGCAGCTCACCGCAAAACATAAGGTCGCAACCCCCGTGAACTGGCAGCAAGGTGATGATGTCATTATCGTTCCGGGTGTAAATAATGAAGCCGCTGCGAAAATTTATCCAGAAGGATGGGAAACGGTAAAACCGTATTTAAGGAAAGTAAAACAGCCGGGTTAATGTCGCGTTTTAAGTATCGACTAAATGGGGACAAGATGAAAAAAACAGCCAATGCGCTGTTTTTTTTCCTGAAAAAATTCACAACTTCTCAGATTGAAGTGAGCAAAGCCTCAAGTACCGATACCAACTGTCGTTAGTGTATTAACCTAATCAATTAATTTTGGGCGACCTTTTTAATGGAATCTAAATAAAGATTTTCCGTTTGATAACGATTTATTTATACAACAAATCTATCGGTTAATTGTTTCAGGTTATTGGCAATCTTGGCTTGCTCGCGGGCAACGGTAGAGACTTCTTTGGCACCTTCTGTCACGTGTTCAGATTTCATGTCTATGTCACTGACGTTATGATTTATCTCTTCTGTTACTTTTACTTGTTCTTGTGCCGTGGCTGCGATTTGTTCGATCATTAAATTAACACCTGAAACTGAGGTCACGATACTGGCAAGGGCTAATTCTATTTGCTGCGCGCCTTCCATACTTTCGTTTGCACGTATTTGAGTATTAGCAACTTTGTTGTTGGCGATATCGGCTTCGCTTTGAAGTTTGTTAATAATGTCCTCAATTTCAATCGTAGAGTCTTGAGTGCGCTTAGCAAGCGTTCTGACTTCGTCAGCGACCACTGCAAAGCCACGGCCTTGTTCGCCTGCACGAGCCGCTTCAATGGCTGCATTTAAGGCGAGCAGGTTAGTTTGATCAGCGACACCTTTTATGACATCAATGACCTGAGTAATATTGGTTGCACTTGTGTGTAAGCCGGTAATGAGGGTTTTTACTTGAGACACTTCAGTCACCAGATGATTAATCGATTCGAGAGCATTACTCACTATGCTCTGGCTCTCGATGGTTTTGATGTTAACCTCATGGGTTGATTTCATCGCTTCATTGGCGTGACGTGAAACGTCTAATGTAGTGGCTGACATTTCTTCAACAGCACTGGCTACAAGCGTGGTTTCATCCCTTTGTATCTGAAGGCTTTCTACATTGGTATTAATGATAGAGGAGGATTGTTGTGCGGATGTTGATAAAGAGAAACTGCTGGTTTTTATCTCTGAAATGGCCATTGAGAAAGTATTCAGTACCTTATTGATACCCGCTGCGACCTCGCCTAACTCATCGGTACTTAAAACGTTTGTTTTTGAGGTAAGGTCTAAATTGCCGCTGACCTTGTCAATTGTCATAGAGAGCTCGAACAACTGTTTGAGTAAATTGGACAATATGATGAATACAATCGTGGCGGTCAGAGTCAGTACAGTCAACAAAATGATTATGTTTAAGGTGACAGCGTTCGTTGCATCAGTGAGCATCTTATCTACCTTCACAAGAAACTCCTGAGCGACTAAGTTTTCGATTTTCTTTAATTGATTAATACGTAAAGTGGCTGTTTTAAACCAGGTACTGGCATCGATATTAAAGGGCCCTTGTTGGCCTATTTGATTGACTGTGTTGCGCATTTTTTGAACATCAACTACCGCAGAATGGGATAATAGCTTTTCGTATTCAGCTGAGATTAGGGGAGAGGCTTTTAAGCTAAATTGCTCTAAAAAACTGGATTGTAGAGCGACTAGGCTTATGAATTTTGGGTACATAGTCTGAGAAAAACTGTTTTTTGCAAAACTCACGCTGACCACAGCACGTTCTAGTCCAGCCCGTTCTTTTGCTTCTAGCAAATTGTAATAAGCGATTGAATTTGAGGTTGTTTCTGTAGGGCTAATAATGGAGAAAAAAGCGGTTAGGCTGAGCATCGCTTTATTTTGCTCAGTATAGTAGCTAATCGCGTCATTTAAGGAAATCGACAAACGATCCGCATTATTTCGAACCGAAATTAACTCAGAGAGACTGCTATTTATGTCCGTCAATGTGTCATTAACTCTGGCGTAGTCAGAGCTAAAAGAGGTCAATAGGCTTGTTAACTTGCCTTTGGCTTTATCGGTATTTTTACGTTGTGCCATTAACTCTGATTTAAACAGAAGGCCTTGGCTGCCCAAATAAACAGCGGTAGCACCTCTTTCTTTTTGAAGTTCATGTACTAGAGCGTTGTTTGCCACTGTCAGGGTAATAAGCGCTTGAATTTGAGAAAGTTGATTTTGTTTTGCGCTAAGATTACTTAATGTTGCAAGGCTAAAATATAAACTGGCGATTAGAGGTAAGGCCACTAAGAGTATTAGTTTTTTTTTGAAGGATTGATTGTTGAGTAAGCGCATAATTCTCTCTATAAAATAGATTTTTAGTAAAAATTAATGGCAATATAAATTATATAGAATGGAAGTTTAAGGGGCTAAATCACACTAATGTGATATGGGTCATACGAGCATTAGTTAGTGGTAAATTATTCATTTCAATTTAAATAAAAAGACTAAGGCGTCTGTTTACGCTTCATTTTTGTGTCGTTTTGACATTTCTTATGACGAGTATTAAAAGGCAAATTTCAACTTGGATCTGATCCCTCTCATATAATGGGCGTCACGACTGAAGTGAGCTTGGTTCACTGGTATCTATTCGAAAATTACTCATATAATGGGCGTCTAGCTACTTTTTTATGGTATTAAATTTTGTCCTTCAATTATTGGACAGCGCAATTTACGCCAAACACATTAAGGCTCAAGGAGTGAGTTTCTATGCCCCGTGAATTTATGAAAGCTCTGTTTCTAACCGTTCGAGTGTTAACCCTTATTTTGTCACTAGAGCTCTTAGTCTATTCGTTAATAATAGTGCCTGGAATTAAAGTCTGGGGAGCGACAGAAGCAGAGCAAATCATGATGATGGCAGGCGATAGTGATCAAAGGGTGATCATGTCAACACGTGCAATTAATATCAGTGCTCCAAAAGAACTTGTATGGCGCTGGTTGATGCAATTAGGTGCTGATAGAGGCGGCTTTTTCAGTTACTCACAGGTTGAGCAGGCTTTAGGTTACCAAACGAGTTATCCGGACTTAACTGAGCCCAAATTTTCTGATTTTGTAAGAGGCGATACTGTCCGAGGTTCAAATGATGAAAGCTTAAGTGTGATCCCTTATAACTTTGATGTGCTCTATATTGCCCCCGAAAGTACATTTGTTTTAGACAATTGGGGTACTTTCCTATTGGCTCGTGTGGATGAGAATAGGACACGATTAGTGATTAGAACGCAGGAGCCAAAAAGCACGACTTTAGTCGGACTTTTCAAACAGCACTTGGCATTACCTTTTCATTTTATCATGGAAAGACGATTGCTGTACGGTATCAAAATACAAGCAGAAGGGGTGAATGAGCTTGGGTTCTCACAAAAAAGAGATCTTTTTTGGATGGGTGGGCTGATAGTGTCTTGGGGTTTGATCTTTATACTGATGTTGCTTCTAAATAGAGTAATGATGCGGATCCTTGTGCCGAGTGTGTTGGGTGTTTTATGGTTGAGCGTGGTGTTTTTAATGCCGCCACTGCCACTTTATAGTCTCGCCTTATCTGCGATACTTGGCTTGGTGTTTATCACGCATGTTTCATGGAATAAAAAGCAAGCTGTCAGGCCGTCTCCTCAAATCAGCCAGTATAAGATGTTGGGTAAGGTGGATAATATGGATGACGGGGTTTAAGGTATATTTACAGTACCAGGTTTGCTCAAGCTCACCCAATATACTGAGATAAACCCTAAACACAAAAAAAGGTCGCCTTGTGAGCGACCTTTTTTATGAAGTTTTTAACGTCCTGTTTAAACTTAAAAAACTTTCCATGCATGCTACCAAGCATTCTGTTTTTTGCGCTTAACCCTTATGGGCGAAACGCAGAGTATTCTGTTTATTCTCTGTTTAACTGCGCAATGTCTTAAGCCACGTTTTGTTCTTGATTGGTTAGAGTGAATTGGTTCACTGTCGCAATCAAGGCTTGCATAGAGGCAGATACGATATCTTCATCTATGGCAACGCCGTTATAACGCTTACCGTTGATATTGGTTTGCACATAGGTAATGGCTTGTGAATCAGTTGTGCTGGTTAAGGCGTGCTCCTGATATTGCACCACATCCAACTTAAGGTTGAAGTGTGAGCTTAGGGCTTGACTGAAAGCGGATAGGGCACCATTACCTTGGCCATGAATACTGATTGTCTCACCATTGATAGTTAGGTCAGCACGAACCGTGTCTAGGCCGTCTTTTTGTAGTTCATATTTGCCTAATTTATAGGGTTCGTTACCCGTTAAGTAGGTGTCTTCAAATAATTGCTTCATAGTATCGCCGTTGACGACACCACCATCTTGTTCTGCAAATGATTGAACCACAGGGCTAAATTCGACCTGTAACCAACGAGGCAAGGCTAAGCCGTGCTCTTGCTCTAGGGTATAAGCGACGCCGCCTTTACCTGATTGACTATTAACACGGATGACTTCTTGATAAGTGCGGCCCAAGTCTCTCGGGTCGATGGGCAAATAGGCTACATCCCATGGTTTGTCATCGGTTTGATTCGCAAGGCACTTGTTAATCGCATCTTGATGAGAGCCTGAAAAAGCGGTGAAGACAAGTTCGCCCGCATAGGCATGTCTTGGGTGTACCGGAAGGTTCGTGACAGACTTAACGACACTGACAATGCGGTCCATATCCCCTAATTGTAATTCTGGGTCAACACCTTGGCTGTACATGTTCATCGCCATAGTGACAACATCCATATTACCCGTACGCTCTCCATTACCCAATAAGGTACCTTCGATACGGTCAGCGCCGGCCATCATGCCAAGTTCAGCGGCAGCAACACCACACCCTCTGTCATTATGGGTATGCAAGCTCACAAACATGCAGTCACGTTTGGCCACATTACGACAGAACCACTCAATTTGATCCGCATAACGGTTAGGGGTAGAAACTTCTACTGTAGCGGGCAAGTTGATGATGATCTTGTTGTCTGGGGTGGGTTGCCAAACGTTAGTGACGGCATCAACGACTTCAACCGCATAATCCATTTCTGTGCCTGTAAAACTTTCTGGAGAATATTGGAAAACCCATTCGGTATCTGGGTATTTCTCTGCATATTCTTTCACGCATTTAGCGCCATTGACGGCAATGTTTTTAATGCCTTCTTTGTCCATGCGAAAAACTTGATCTCGCTGAGTAGTAGAGGTCGAATTATATACGTGAACTATGGCTCTACGTGCACCGACTAATGACTCATAAGTACGTGCGATTAATTCAGGGCGAGCTTGTGTTAGTACTTGTAAGGTAACATCTTCTGGTACTTGGTCTTCTTCGATTAACCAGCGACAAAAATCAAAATCTAATTGTGAGGCAGCAGGAAATCCTATTTCAATTTCTTTAAAACCAACATCAACCAACAATTTAAAGAGTTCTTTCTTTTGATCAACAGTCATAGGCTCAACAAGCGCCTGGTTACCATCGCGCAAGTCAACGCTGGTCCAGATAGGTGCTTTAGTAATTGTCTTATCCGGCCAAGTACGATCAGGTAAGCTAACAGAGGAAAATGCTTTGTATTTAGTGTGGTCGAAGTTTGTCATTGATCTTTCCTTTATCTCTTTAGATAGACGGTCTAGAGATTGATAATCTCTTTAAACTCAATTGCTTATGTTATGCCGAATAGTTTACCTTTTTTTAAACGATAAAAAATTGCGTTTTTATACTCTTTTTGATTAATTTAGCAATAATATTGCGATATAGTGTTTTGAATTGAAATTAAATGGTAAGTAATTATGTTGAATGCAATAGATCTACGAATACTAGATGTACTTCAGCAAGATTCTAGCTTAACGAATCAAGAATTAGCCGACAGGGTGGGCTTATCGCCTTCTCCTTGCTTAAGAAGGGTGAAGGCGCTGGAAGAATCAGGCATTATCACCAAATCGGTGACCTTACTTGATCAACGAATGCTGGGATTAAAGCTAACAGCTTTCATTCAAATTAGTATGGACAGACACACACCTGACAGGTTTGAGTTATTTGAATCAACCGTGATGACATACTCTGAGGTTAAATCTTTAAGTCTTGTCACAGGACACTCAGCGGATTACTTAATGGAAGTCGTTGTTGAAGATATGGATAAGTACCAAGAGTTCTTATTAGTACGTTTATTACGTATCCCAGGTGTTGCCGATGTGCACTCAAGTTTTTTGATGCAAAAAGTGATTGATAGAACCTGTTTACCGTTAGAGCATTTAAATTCAAAAAGCTGAGCTAAAATATTGAAATATCACTTTAAAAAGTAAAAATGAACCCCATTATGGCTTCATTAGGTGCGTTGCATGTCATGGCAATCTACGAGAGACATATATATATGAGTGAGTTGAAAGAAAGACGCCGTGTTGTTATTCCGGTTCGTGCGGGTGATGTCATGGCCGAGTTTATATCCTTTTCAGGGGATAATACTGAAAAAGAACATATCGCTATCCACTTTACGGGTAAGCAGAAAACCAACGAAATTCCATTAGTACGAATTCATTCTGAATGTTTAACTGGGGATGTTTTCGGATCGGGTCGTTGTGATTGTGGTGAACAGCTTGATGAGGCGATTGATAAAATCGACAGTGAAGCCGGTTACATACTCTATTTACGCCAAGAAGGACGTGGCATTGGTTTATATGCAAAGCTAGATGCCTATGATCTACAAGATCAAGGTTACGATACCTACCAGGCTAATGAGATGCTACATCTGCCAGAAGACGATCGTGACTTTGCTGTCGCTGCACAAATGTTAAAAGCAGTGGGTGTAACTCAGGTTAGGCTATTAACCAATAATCCTGATAAAGCGTTACAGCTTACCCAGAACGATATTGATGTTGTTGAAATAGTGCCAACGGGGGTTCATGTGAATGACCATAACCGACAGTATTTAGAAACTAAGGCGCTAAGAAAGAACCATACGTTAGATGCTGAGAAATTAAAAAAACAGCCTTAGTGTTCATGTAGGGAGATAGTTTGTTATGGCTATTTCCTTTACTGACAGAATTAAACTTGATTTAGATGATTGACGAATGTTTAGTTATTTTTTCTTGCTAAATTATCACACTCGCTTTTATTCCAGCCTTCAATAACCTGAATTTGATGGTGTTGGTACCAGCTCGACTCCGATATTTTCAGCATTTCCTTTTGTACCAAATCGACCAGTTGGTCATCTGTTTTAGGGTTGAATGCTGCCCAAAGCGGATTGGCGAATTCATTGATATCAAAATTTAGTTCAAGCCTATCACTGGGGTAACCGCTTTTACACAAGGTGCCGTTGGCGAGAAAAGAGGTAAGTGGCAAGTAATCTATGCGACCTGCAAATAACATGTTAATGCCGAGTAGGTAGTGATGAACGGGTGATATTTGAGCCTTGGGTATGAGTAATTCGTTTACGACGTAACTTTCTAATTGGCTACCGGACTGAACCGCTAATGCCATGTTGGAATTTATTAGTGCTTCCCAGTCGTTGAGTAATTCTGGCTGAGCCCCTTTGTTATCACTTGATAATGAAAAAATAGACTGTTGGTAGGGTGAAACTTCTGCCAACCATTTAAATTTATCTTCTCTCTTTGAGGTTCTAGATAGTGAGAAGAATAAGGCATTTTTTTCATGTGAGGCAATTTGCATTGCTCTTTTCCAGGGGTAAAATTCAACCGGTCCTAGAATGATGTTGTGTTTGGATTTAAGCTTGGGTCTAAGCGTTTTGAATAAATCAACGACATAACCTTGGGGCTTGTCTTGATTGGATTGAAGGGGGGCAAATTGAGAGCTAATTAAGCGAATGCTCGTTGTTTGTTTCTCTTCTGCTTGGATAGCTTGAGATAAGGTCGAAATAATAAATAAAATTGGAAGTGGGTGTAACATGATTATTCTTATTTTAAAAAGAGAGGAAGAAGCAACTTCCTCTCCTGTTACTTAGTTTTAGTCCTTCAGAGCTTTCTTCATTTTCTGAAGGTTTATTTTGCGCTGAGCTTTACGTTTTTTCTTTTCTTCAGCAGTTGCAGCTGCTTTAACTGCTTTTTTATCTACTTTAGGGGCTTTTTTCTTTTTACTTTTAGACGCAGGAGAGCGTACTTTCGTTTTTGCTTCAAGCCCTTCTATACGGCCAAATTTAATCGGCGTTTCCATATAGCGCTGGATTCTTTCAATCATGCCCAGATCAGTGCTGTCGATTAATGACACGCAAGTACCAGGGTTTCCATCGCGTGAAGCACGACCCGCCCTATGGACATAAGAATCTGCTTTTTGCGGTAATCTTAAATTGATAACCATATTTATTTCAGGTAAGTCGATCCCGCGAGAGGCAACATCGGTCGCAACAAGGACTTGCAAGCGTCCTTTTTGCATTTGTTTCATATGCTCGCTGCGATCACCTTGTTTCATTTCACCATGAAGGCCGCTGCAAAGGATGTGTAGAGCGCGGATTTTACTAACCCATACATCAACGTGATCACGATTTGAAACAAAAAGCAGTGTCTGTTGTACACCTTCTTGTTTTAATAGGTGTTTAACGATCGCTTCTTTATGGGCATCATCATCAACACGGTAAGCGATTTGTTTGATTTGAGACGGCACGGTACGTGCGGAATCATTTATTTGTATGGTATGAGGCTCTTGCTGGAAAATCTTGTCTGCTAGTTTACCTAATTTATCGCCTTCTAAGGTGGCAGATAGCATCGCGGTCTGACGTTCTTTAGGCAGTTCTTTAACCAAGGCTTCAATGGTATCCGAAAATCCCATGTCTAACATACGATCGGCTTCATCGATCACAAAGTAGCTGACATCACTTAGGTCAAGCCATTGTTTGTCGTCAAGTTCTTTCAAACGGCCTGGGGTGGCTACTAAAATATCGCAATCTTCACTTAATTGCTGCTGTTGCATACCATAAGGGATGCCGCCAACAATTAATTGTGGGGTGATGCGAGTATGTATTAACAATTCACGTACTAGATTAAATATTTGACGGGCAAGCTCACGGCTAGGTGCCAAAATTAAAACCTTTGGTGCATTTGTTGGCGCTTCGTCTCTATCCAAAATATGCTGTATTGCGGGTGCACTAAAAGCCAGGGTTTTACCTGTCCCTGTTGGTGCACTCGCAAGTAAATCGTCACCGTCCATTAGTACTGGAATTGCTTGGTCTTGAATTTCTGTTGGTAATTTGAAACCAAGTTGTACTATGGCTTGCTCAATGGTTGGATCTAGCTCTAATTCTGAAAAGGACATTAATGGTCTCTATAGTGATTTAATCTGACTAAATATGGCTGCGGATAATACCTGTTTTTTTAGGCTAACGCAGCATAACTAGTGCAAATGAGGCGATAGAACACACTATTGTGTTAAAACCTGGCTTTTGTATGAAAGATAGTTAGACCAAAGAGCGTCAAATCACTAAAATACCCGCATAATTGATAGAGGAATTTAAATGCTGAACTCAGATGAGTTAGTAAGCCTGCAAACACAGAATTGGGTAAAAACCTTTATAGTGGCGCTCAATGTCTGCCCTTTTGCAAAGCGTGAAGTAGAACGTGATTCAATTCGCCTTTCAGTCGTTAGATCAAAAAAATCTGATGTCGCTTTGGAAGAGTTGATGGCTGAAATCGCATGGCTTGATGAAAACCCAGAAACGGAAACCAGTTTAGTTGTCTTTCCCACTATGTTTAGTGATTTTCATGATTACCTAGACTTTGTTTTCATGACTGAGGACTTGATGGCAGAGCAGGGCTGTGAAGGGGTTTACCAAGTGGCGACTTTTCATCCTGATTATTGCTTTGATGGGGTTGATCAAGATGATGTCTCAAATTATACCAATCGGTCGCCTTATCCTATGATTCACTTATTACGTGAAGCTAGTGTCGAAAAGGCCATTGAATTTTATGGGGATACCAGTGGTATTCCTGATGACAATATTGCCCTAATGAAAAAAATGGGGCAGCAAAAAGTCGAAAATATTTTACAATCTTGTCTTAAATCGGAAGCCGAATAGAAGGTCTTCTGACACACAAGATTATTACTGATTAAATAACATTGCCGGAGTATTCATGGCTGCAACATTAGGTCGTCAACAGCGATTGACCGTCGTAAAAGAAAAAGATTTTGGCATGTATCTAGATGCCCATCAATTTGGTGAGATATTACTGCCAAAAAGATATATTCCAGAGGGTAGTAAGGTTGGGGATGAGCTTGACGTATTTGTTTACCTAGATTCTGAAGATGAACTGATTGCCACAACGTTAGTGCCAAAAGCTCAAGTGGGTGAGTTCGCCGCGTTAACCTGTATTGCGTGTAACAGTGTGGGCGCGTTCTTTGATTGGGGGTTGCCAAAAGATTTGTTGGTACCTTTTAGTCAGCAGAAAAATACAATAGAAGAAGGTGATACTCATCTTCTGTTTATTTATCTGGATCAGAACACCAATCGTTTAGTAGGTACGACCCGTGTTGATGCCTTACTGAATCGCGAAGAAGCACCTTATACTACAGGTGATAAAGTCCAGGCTATTATCGGCGATAAAACCAATATTGGTTTTAAGTGTGTATTAGATAATCGTTTTTGGGGTGTGTTGTTTTTTGAAGATGCATTCCGTCAGCTTCGTAAAGGCGAAAAAGTCACGGCCTTCATCAAGCGAGTTCGTGAAGATGGCAAGATAGACATTAGCCTGCAAGAAGTTGGATATAAAAAAGTAACGGGTATTTTAGGTGAGGTTTTACAATACCTTGATGACCATAATGGCGAAATGACGATTACAGATAAGAGTAGTCCTGAAGCTATTTATGCTGTCTTTAAAGTCAGTAAAGCCACTTTTAAGAAAGCTTTGGGAGCCTTGTATAAAGACAAGAAAATCTCATTAACAAAGGAAAAAGTCACTAAGCTTTAGGGTGTTAAATAAGTTTATGTGTTTTCCAATAAAAAAGGCTATGTCGTAATGACATAGCCTTTTTTGTTTTATATGTAATCTAATTGAGGTTAAGTACTTTCATGTTCGTATTCATCTAATGCGACTTCTAAATGGTTGGCGGTATCAACTAGAACTGCTTTTGAATTGATAATTTCATTCATGTTTTGTAAGCAGGATTCTGATCTATCCTGAATTTGTTTGACGTCATGATACATTTTATCAGAGGCTTCGCGCTGTGCTATGGCTGAGCGAGCGCTATCACTATTGAGTTCTGCAAGGGTTTGAATGAGATTGGTCATTTGATTTAGTTTATCTTTTGAGCCATTTACATTGTCTGAGATATGATTGACTTCTTTGGCGCCACTTTCAACTTTCTGTACCAGTTCCTCAGATGTTTTCTCTAGGTTGTCTATCATGCTTTGAATTTCAACCGTCGCTTCTTGTGTCCTAACTGATAAACCACGTACCTCATCGGCTACCACTGCGAAGCCTCGACCTGCTTCGCCAGCACGTGCTGCTTCTATTGCCGCATTGAGCGCTAAAAGGTTGGTTTGTTCAGAAATGCCATTAATGACATCTAGAACCGATTTAACTTGATGGGATGTTGCTCTTAACTCATTACTCGCTTTGGATGAACTCGCCATTTCAATACTAAGTTGTGACATAAGCTTAATGAGTTCACTTGATTGCTCGTTAACCATTTGCATGTTGCCATTAAGGTCTTGGGCAACTTGGTCCGCTTTTTCAGAAGATTCTGCGGAATCATTAGCGGTTTGTGTTGATTGTAAGACAGCGTCAGAGCAGCGCAATAGTTCGTCATGCTGACCTGCTAGATGAACTTGAGATGAATTTGATAAACGATCGAGCTCTTTGGTTTGATTAGCAACTTGTTTTGATGCGATTGAAACAGATTCAATTAACTTAACCAGTTTATTGATCGTACTGTCCACGGCACCACCAATTAAGCCAAATGCATCACTGCCTGAGAAACCAATCCTTTGCTTAAGGTCTCCCGCTTCAATCATTTGCATGACTCGAATGATGTGTTTTAACAGTGGCATGATATTTTGAGCGATGGAAATAGCTAAAATAAAGGTGAATATAAGAGCAAGGGTGCTGATGATGGCCAGAGTAGACGAAGACATGGCGTCATAGTTAATTTGATTATCTTGCAATATACCTTGTAGTTGATAGTGCTGATAAAGTTGAAACAATGTTAGTAGTAGCGCACAGACAGTTGGTAAAAGGAATTTAGTCTCAAGACTAATGTTCATTAAAATACGATCACGCCACCCAATTTTCACGTCAGCCATATATCTATTTCAACCTATTATTTAATATTATTATGGTTATAAAATGGTGGCTTGATTTTAGGTAAAGCCGAGCTACCATTTTACAACTTTAAATACACCTTGCTTAATATTCAATGAATAAAGAATAAATGCCGGTCTATTTGTTTCATTATGTGAATTATAAAACAAATGATTCACATAATGAACCTATGCTGTGATTATTCTAGAATTCTATCTGTATGTTTTTGTTAGCAAATTCATAAAAAGGCATTAAATATTAGGATTTGAGCATGTTTGTCGCGTTTATTGGCGATAAAATCCAACAATAATGCCTGGATTGGCATTTTATGGTTAACTTTTGTAGCTTCGCTAAGTAGGTAACCGCTAATAAAGTTGATTTCTGTTTGTCGGTTTCCTGAAAAATCTTGCAGCATTGAAGAGCGGTTACTTGCCGTTTTGATCGTGACAGCATCGATCGTAACGCTAAGTTTAGCGGCATCAAACCCATAGGTTTTAAGGAAATTACAGACCTCGTTTCGACAGGCTTGGTAGTAAGGGAGTATGTCGGGATCTAATAATTGACCATTTTTTACATTGAATAATGCGGTTATAGGATTAATGACCGCATTAATGGCAAGCTTCGTTAGCAGTTTCTCTTCTATGTTGGCGGTATAGTAGGGCGTGAGGTTAATAGGCAAGGGGTCAGAGGGGCTCAGGGAGCCAATAAAAATGTCGCCTTGACCTGTTTTTCTGATTTGATTTTTATCCAGCTTGAGTGCGCCTTCACTTGTTGTGCCAATGAAAAGGGACTGTCCTATTGATTTGATAGTGTCGAGTGTTTGCTGCGCCCCCATGCCATTGCACAGTGTTATTAAAATTGCATCGTCACTGATGTAGTGTTTGTTTGCATGATAGGCCTCTACTAGATCAAATGATTTAGTACAAAAAAGGATTCTGTTAAATATAGGAGAATGATCAGAATTAAATTGATCCTTTAGTGGTATCGCATTACTTATTTCATTTAACGTATAGGCTGTATTTGATATGTCATCTAGTACAGATAAAGTTCCTAATTTTGTATTGTGCCTATGGAGCAGGGTGACCTTAAGTTTAAGGTCAGTAAGTTTACTGTACCAAAGCAAGCCAATCGCACCTGCTCCAATAATTAGCCAGTTTTCAGTATCGCTTATCAAAGTCAATAATCCTGTTTAAATCACTGTAATTTATACCCTTTGCTGGTATTATCGCCGCAATTAAAAAGATTTAAAATGACAGGAGATAAAAATGCCTTCTTTTGATGTGGTATCTGAGTTGGATTGGCACGAAGTGACCAATGCGGTAGACCAAGCAAATCGTGAACTAGGCACCCGATACGACTTTAAGGGTGTTAATGCAAAGTTTGAAGTTAAAGATAAAGATAAGTCTATTGTAATGGAGGCACAGTTTGAGCCTCAGCTTCAGCAAATGTTCGAATTACTTTTTCAAAAAATGGTCAAGCGTGGCATAGACCTTAAGTCACTTGTACGTGGCGATGCTGTTTTGGGTAATATGCGAGTCAATCAGCCTATTACGGTTAAAGAGGGTATTGAAGCCCCTGACGCTAAAAAGATGACCAAGTTGCTTAAAGAATCTAAAATCAAGGTTCAGGCTCAGATCCAGGGTGAGCAGTTAAGAGTCACAGGCAAAAAACGCGATGACCTTCAGCAGGCGATGGCGCTGTTGAAGGGTGCTGATCTTGAATTACCCGTGCAGTTTACAAATTTCAGAGATTAATTTTTGAATTCTTTGTATTTGTATTAAAAGCGCTCCTTTTGGGGCGTTTTTTTTAGGATTTTTTGATTTTTTGGCCTTTAATTATCCAGCCTTCATTTTCCAGAAGTACTTTTTGTCTGTTATAGGCATCAGAGTCTTGCTCAAAAGCGATCTCGAAGTTAGATTTTACGACCCTATACCAGGGTAGGTCTGTGTCTTTAGGTAACATTTTCAGTATCCTACCCACTTGCCTTGCATAATTCGCTTGCCCTGAACGTTTCGCTAAACCACCATAAGTGATCAATTCACCCTTGGGAATATGGTATAAATGGGTAAACATGACCAATTTAAACTGTTCCATCGCTTGATTACTCATGGTTAGACCCTACATAGAACTAAAGAATGTTTAAAAGAAGGTAAATATGCGAATTGCTCTGATTGTTTTTATATTGTTTCCGATCGCTGAAATGATGCTGTTAATTGAAATAGGTAGCCAAATAGGCACACTTACCACGATAGCCTTGGTATTTCTAACTGCGATTTTAGGCGTCAACCTTATCAGAAAGCAAGGGGCGCAAACCATGTTGCGTGCACAAGATAAGATTCGTCAAGGTGCTGTTCCTGCAAATGAAATGCTTGAAGGCTTGATGTTAGGGTTTGCTGGCGTTTGTTTATTGGTTCCCGGTTTTATTTCTGATGTGATGGGGGCGTTATTGTTGCTTCCTATGTTTAGAAAAAGTATTGCGGCCATCTTTTTGGTCAAGTTTATTAGTAGCCGTGTCAATATGAACGCATCGTGGAATCGTAACAGTTCAGCCTTTAATAAAGAGGGAGATACTTTTGAAGGCGAATATCATAATGAAGACAAAGACATGCTAGATAAAAAATAAAATTTAACCATGGGGTTGAAATGTATTTTCTCAGCCTTATTATCAAAAAACAGTTACTTATTTCTGCCATTGGGCAGGCTATACAAGCCAAGTAAATTTGGTGATGATTGATTTAATATTGGAGATAATGATCAATGAATATTCGTCCGTTACACGATCGTGTTGTTGTACGCCGTAAAGAAGAAGAAACAACAACTGCTTCCGGTATCGTATTACCAGGTTCTGCGACAGAAAAACCAACTCAAGGTGAAGTTGTTGCTGTAGGTACTGGTCGTATTCAAGCAAATGGTGAAGTTGCTGCATTGGCTGTAAGCGTGGGCGAAACAGTAATATTTGGTCAGTACTCAGGTCAAACCATCAAGATTGATGGTGAAGAGCTTTTGATCATGAAAGAAGAAGAAATTTACGGCATCATCGGCTAGTTTCTAGAGCCCTATACGTATATACAAAATAATTAATCGAATTTAGGAATTAAAAATGTCTGCTAAAGAAGTTAAGTTTAGTGATAGCGCTCGTCAGCAAATGCTTAAAGGCGTCAATGTTTTGGCTGATGCCGTTAAAGTAACATTGGGACCTAAGGGTCGTAATGTTGTTATCGAAAAATCTTTTGGTGCGCCACTTGTCACTAAAGATGGTGTAACTGTTGCTAAAGAAATTGAGCTTGAAAACCGTTTTGAAAACATGGGCGCTCAAATGGTTAAAGAAGTAGCCTCTCAAGCAAATGATGTTGCTGGTGACGGTACAACTACTGCAACTGTTCTTGCTCAAGCTTTGGTAACTGAAGGTCTTAAATCAGTTGCTGCGGGTCGTAACCCAATGGATCTTAAACGCGGTATCGATAAAGCGACTGTTGCTGTAGTAGCGCAACTTGCTGCTCAAGCTCAGCCATGTGCAGACACAAAAGCCGTTGAGCAAGTAGGTACTATCTCAGCTAACTCTGATTCAAGTGTCGGCAAAATCATTGCTGAAGCTATGGAGCGTGTTGGTAAAGAAGGTGTAATCACAGTTGAAGAAGGTTCTGGTTTTGATGACGAGCTAGACGTTGTTGAAGGTATGCAGTTTGATCGCGGTTACCTGTCTCCTTACTTCATCAATAATCAAGAAACAATGAGTGCAGAATTAGAAAATCCTTTCATCCTTATGGTTGACAAGAAAATCACTAACATTCGTGATCTTCTACCAATCCTAGAAGGCGTTGCTAAAGCATCTCGTCCTCTTTTGATTGTTGCTGAAGATGTTGAAGGCGAAGCGCTTGCAACACTTGTTGTAAACAGCATGCGCGGTATCGTTAAAGTGGCAGCTGTTAAAGCGCCTGGCTTTGGTGATCGTCGTAAAGCAATGTTACAAGATATCGCTATCATCACAGGTGGTGAAGTGATTTCTGAAGAAGTTGGAATGAGCCTAGAAACAGCAACGCTTGAACTTCTTGGTACTGCTAAGCGCGTAACCTTGACGAAAGAAAGCACAACGATTGTTGATGGTGCGGGTAACGAAACTATGATCCAAGGTCGTGTTTCTCAAATTCGTGCTGAAATTGAAGCTTCTTCTTCTGAATATGATAAAGAAAAACTTCAAGAGCGTGTTGCTAAGCTTGCTGGTGGTGTTGCCGTAATCAAAATTGGTGCAGCAACTGAAATGGCAATGAAAGAGAAGAAAGCACGTGTAGACGATGCACTTCACGCAACTCGCGCTGCAGTTGAAGAGGGTGTTGTTGCCGGTGGTGGTGTTGCGCTTGTTCGTGCATTATCAACCGTTGCTGCAATTGATACTGACAACGAAGACCAAGATGTTGGTGTTCAACTTGCACTACGTGCAATGGAAGCGCCTATGCGTCAAATTGCAACTAACGCAGGTGATGAAGCATCTGTTGTCGTTGATAAAGTTAAGCAGGGTGAAGGTAACTATGGTTACAACGCTGCAACAGGTAACTACGGCGATATGCTTGAGATGGGTATCCTTGATCCAGCTAAAGTAACACGCTCTGCGTTACAAGCAGCTTCTTCTGTTGCGGGTCTTATGATCACGACTGAAGCTATGATTGCTGATATCCCTAAAGAAGACGCTGGTGCTATGCCTGATATGGGCGGCATGGGCGGTATGGGTGGCATGGGCGGCATGATGTAGTGCGACGAGAGTCGCAGAGGTAACTAGCCTCGCTGGGCTATAGCGTCAGTGGATACTAACTTCGGTCAGTATCCATACACCTTCCAGCAATAAGTAGTATTAAAGAAAATCCCGATGTTCGGGCGTTATTTCCCGAGCATCGGACTCTCAATTGAGAGATCTAACTCGGACTAATTACGTCCATTTAAATGAAATTGAACTGATTATCAGTGCAATTTATTTTACAAAAATGTAGGTTTACCTCGGTAATGCCTATCATTTCATAAAATATAATCGAAATTTGTCTAACGAATATCGATTCATTCAAATTTATGCATCAATTCGACCTCTATTTTTAGGGCGTTTAATTGTGCTAAGAACATCTTAAAATTTTCAATTTGCTTTAGTTAGTTAACGTCTGTGCGTAAGCTGATATTTTCATTGTCTCAACTTTTCTTATGAAAAGTAGCGAGACCTAATGTTCAGCCATTAGTAGCCTAGGGATAGTGCGTCATTGGTAACGATGAGGTGCGAAGCTTCCTGACAATGTAATCCCCTCACGGGTATGTTTATCCGTGAGGATGGACGTAGACATCACCAATGGCAGGTGGTCGAGATGCTAGGCTAATTGGCATGGTTAACGTAAGTGAACTGTTGATAAACACCGTCAGCCGCACTGAGCTAAGTGCTGTTATAAGGCTCAAACCAAAATGGTATGTGGTCGGTTTTACTCTTTACATCTGGGTAAACGCTGATATTGCACCACCGGTGGACAGACAGAGCCTAAACCAATTATGTGAAACTATCGGAACTCGGTAAGCCCGTAACTTTGCCTTTTAGGCAGGTGATCCGCAAGGTGATCTGTTGAGGTTGCGGGTAAAGGAGGATGGAAAAAGCGAATGTCAGTCTGTAATGGATTGAATAGAGATTCGAACTTTATCTTAACTCGAAAGAGTGCTGACTTCCATTTGGTCTTTAATCGTGTGAAACCCTGTAAAGCTTTCTAATAAATAGAAAGTAGAGTCTTTGGCTCTAAATCAAATTGAACACCCACAAGGGGAAAGATTTATTCTCCTTGTGGGGATGAATCCGTCTCTATTTTGCGGGTGTTCTTCTTAACTAGGAGGACTGCAAGATGAGCAATTCAGATAATGAAACGCCTGCGTCATCCCACTTTGCTGAGTCATGGCATGAGATTGACTGGGAAACCAGCCATCTTAAAGTGAGAGGGCTACAGGTAAGGATCGCGAAGGCAGCTAAAGAAAAGCAATGGCGAAAAGTGAGTCAGCTTCAACGTATGTTGATCAATTCATTTTCTGCCAAAGCGATTGCTATCAAACGCATCACTGAGAATCGTGGTCGTAAGACTGTGGGAATCGATGGTGAGACTTGGGGATCTCCCAAAAGCAAATGGTCAGCAATAGCGCGTTTGAGTCATAAAGGTTACAAGCCGAAACCGCTACGTAGGGTTTACATACCAAAATCGAACGGTGATCGCCGTCCGCTTGGTATTCCTACCATGCTAGATCGGGGTATGCAGGCGTTATATTTACTTGCATTTGAGCCTGTTACTGAAACCTGTGCTGATCGAAATTCGTATGGATTTCGACCACTACGATCAGCGGCTGACGCGATTGAGCAATTATTTGTCAATCTAAGTCGCAAGTCATCGTCGCAGTGGGTGCTTGAAGGGGATATAAAAGGTTGTTTCGATAATATAAGTCATGAATGGTTAATTCAAAATGTCCCGTTGGATATGCGAGTTGTCAGGAAATGGCTAAAGGCTGGCTATTTAGAGTCTGGTCAAATTAATAAAACTGAAGCGGGCACCCCGCAGGGCGGAATCATTTCTCCGCTACTTGCTAACTGGGCGCTCGATGGGCTTGAAAGTGTTTTGGAATCTCATTTTGGGAAGAAAAACACTAAAGCGGCTTATAAAACTAAAGTTAATTATGTTCGATACGCAGATGATTTTGTCATTACTGGTATTTCGAAAGAATTACTGGAAGAAAGAGTAAAGCCTGTCGTTGTTGCCTTTATGGCGGAACGTGGTTTGAGCCTTTCCAAAGAGAAAACACTGATAACGCATATAGATGATGGATTTGATTTTCTTGGTCAAAACCTTAGGAAATATAAGGGTAAGCTTTTAACTAAGCCGAGCTATAAAAACCTAAAAGCTGTTTTGGCTAAGATAAAGAATATATTTACTCGTTACAAAACGGTACCTGCTTGGTTGCTGATAAGAAAGCTTAACCCGATTATTCGTGGATGGGCTAATTATCATAAGGGCGGTGTATCGAAAGAAACGTTTAAATATTTAGACTATCGTATTTGGAAAATGCTATGGCAATGGTGTAGGCGTAGGCACGCTAATCGTCAAAAACGTTGGGTGGTTAAAAAGTACTTCAAATCTGTTAAAAAACGGAATTGGACGTTCTTCGGTGTACCACCCGATAAAGGCGATATACACCTAATCTATGCATCAGATACAAAAATAGTACGCCACCGAAAAATTATAGGCACAGCTAATCCTTATGATCCGATTGATGAAATGTATTTTGAGAAACGTTTGGAATACGTACTTCGTCAGTCAGATATGGGGTTAGGGAAAGCCTATAGATTATCGAAACGACAACAATGCCGTTGTCCATGTTGCAATCAACTTATGACTAAGGAAACAGGATGGAATATTCATCATGTTATAGAGCGTCATAAAGGTGGGAGTGACAAAATGGATAATCTGGTGTTGTTACACCCAAATTGTCATCGACAGTTGCATGCTTGCAATATCATTTAGGTGAATGCTATTTCAAGTAAACATTCATCAAATTGATTTGTCTAATTGTATATGTAATAATATTTGCATCTCAAAAAGTGAATATTAGGTGAAAATATGCAGAATTTAGAAGTTCAACATGTGAAAGTTTTAAGTGCGTTGTCCGATGATGTAATCGTGAGTAGTAAAAATGACCTAGGTGTTCCATTTAAGTTTTACAAGGCACTCTATGAGGCTAGATATATTAATGGATTGGATGCTAGTGATTCAGATGGATATGAATATATCCATCTAGAAATTACTTTGTTAGGTAGGAGTGAGCTCAAGAAATATATTGAGATTAATTCAATCAAACATAAAGGAATTTCAATACTAAAATCTATAAACCAAACTACAATTTTTGCTGCTCTATGTGTATCGCTTAGTTTGAATGCTATACAACTGCTGGCTTAGATATCTAAGCTTATAAAGGCTTGAGCTGTATGCGGGGAAATTCGCACGTACAGTTCTTAGGGGAGGGGGAGTCAGCAATGACTTCTTCTTACCCGACATCATCGCTTAACCTGTAATGCTTTTAAAAGCCTCGCATTTGCGGGGCTTTTTTGTGTGAGAATGAGTGTCATTACTGCAGTTGTTTGTTATTATTTGAAACTTAGATTGTTGTTTTAGTTGGAATTATGTAAATGGGATCACTTAGTAATCAAGTCGTGTTGGATCTGTTACAAAATAAACGATATGGGGTTGAGTATCAGCCTATTGTTTGTGTTGCGACAGGCGAGATTGTTGCTTATGAAGCACTATCACGGTTTTACTCTTCCAGTGGGGAGTCGATAAGGCCCGACTTGGTTTATGCTTCCTTGCATCACAATTTACTGAGTTTGTACCAAGTTGAATATGAGCAGAAAAAGATTCAGTTGGACAATGCGCCTTTAGACAAAAAAATATTTGTAAACTTAGATCAAGATGCTTTTTTTGCCAGTGGTGTGACAGGTATAGAAAACCCCTTTGTGCAGTTAATCGGCGCTCATAAAAATAACCAGATTATGGTTGAGCTTATTGAGAACTCAGAGCTCAATGATGCTTTAATGAGTTTGTCCATGATAGAGACATTAGCGGCTTATAATATTGGCACGGCCATTGATGATCTATGCAATCCTAAATCAATGATTTCAGTTTCTGTTATGCAGCTAGTCGATGTCATTAAACTTGATAAGCATGTTGTGAAAAAATCAGGCGATGAGCGCTTTATGCTCTTTACCCAAAAGATGATTGATTTTGGTCGTCAAACAGGTAAAAAAATAGTGCTCGAAGGCATTGAAACAGAACAAGACTTACTATTTGCTCAAAGTTTAGGGGTAGATTATGTACAAGGTTTTTTATACAAATCAAAATTCATCCAGCGGCCATGATTGAAAAATGATCAATATGTTATAAAAGTGATCCTAAATTGCTCTGTATTTGCTTAAACGCAAAGATTAGCCAAACCATTGATTCTAAAGCTATTGATAAATCCCTATCCCTGTAAGATACTTGTATAACTTTTGATTAGTAGTTTGGTGAAATAAGGGAAGCTTATGCTCAAAAAGACGCTCGTTAGTATCGCTGTTGCAAGCACACTATCCATTACGTCCGTACATGCTCTTGAACTTGGTGAACTAACTGCCATTTCTAAGGCAGACGAGCCTTTCAAAGCAGAAATTCAATTATTGGATGTGAATGCTCTTACTGTTAAAGATGTGCGTATTCGTCTTGGTAGTGAAAGTGAGTTTCGTCAAGCTGAAATAATACCTAATCGCATTCTTTCCCGCCTCAGGTTTAACGTTCGACAACCTAGTAAAGGTAAGTTGATCGTTGATGTAATAAGTAAATCAAAACTCGATGTTGAAAACTTAGATTTTGTTTTATCAGCAAGGTGGCCCAGCGGTAAAGTAGTACGTGGTTATAAAGTCCCGTTAAAGGACAGCGTATTGGTTGAGAGTGCTGGTGGTGAAGTTGTTCAATCTAGTAAGGTGGCAAAAGCCGATAATAAAATTAGTAGAACAACCTTTGTTGATGCCCGAAGTGTTTTGGAGTCAATGGAAAGTAGCGGGACCTATAAAACCTCACAGGGCAATACCCTTTGGTCGTTAGCGGACAAGAGTAACCCTAATGGTCAATTGAGCGTTTATCAAACTATGATGGCGATTCAAGCATTAAATGAAGACGCATTTTATGCGAATAATATTAATTTAATGAAAGAGGGTGCCATTCTTCGGTTGCCGACCAAAGAACAAATAGCCCTGTTTAATAAAGCCATGTCAAAACAAGAGTTTGAAAAACAAAATCAGGCTTGGATGGATTTAAAGCGTAATGGTCGCATTGCAAAAGAGATTGAGTCAGCCCAGTTAAATACACAAGCAAATTCTAAACCTGCCAGTAAAGTACGTGGTATTTCAGAAGACACTTTAAGCTTAATTACCGGAGCAAGTGCTTTACCCGAAGGCGCTTCAAGTTCTAATGAAGGCAGTTCTAAAAAAGTAGCCCAATTAGAGCAAGAGCTATCCGCCACAAAAGAGAACCTGGATAAAGAGAGTCGTGAGAAACAGGATTTAGGCCAAAAACTAAATGATCTGAACTCGCAAATGGCCACGTTAGAAGAACTTATTAAGCTGAAAGACGCTCAACTTGCAGAGCTACAACAGCAATTTATGTCTGCTCAAAATGCGTTACAAGAACAGAAGAATACGGTTGATCAGTTATTAGAAGCGGATCAAATTCGTCGTGAAAAAGAAATGGCTGAAGAGGCCTCGATCGTCAATCGCTTCTTTAGTAACCCAATATTTGTTTCGATAGCTTCTGTGTTATTGCTCTTATTTGGTGTCCTTGTAGGCTTCTTAATTAAGAGGTCAGGCAAAAAAAAGGATGAAGGCGACGAGTTAAGTGATTTCGACTTGGCTAGCGAATCAATGGCTCCTGTCGCCATGGTGGATATTGATGATGATCCAGAGCCTGAGCCAGCAAAAGAAGATGAAGATGATGATCCATTCTCTTTCGACTTTGATGGTGCGGTGGGTGATGATAATACCGTAGACAGCGAACTGGATATGGATATTTCTGATGATCCTTTTGCAGACGATCTAGATGATAATAGCCTAGAAGACGATTTGGGTTTCGAAGATGATGGTGCTTTTTCAGATGACCTAGATTTCGATCTTGATGATGTGTCAGAAGATGTATCTGAAGATACGCCAGATGAAGTAACTGAAGAAGACTTCGGGTTTGATCTAGATGATGTTGATGATCTTGAAGTAGTTGATGATTCCGATATTCCAACGATTGAACCAGAGCCAGAACCAGAAATCGACGACGATATGTTTGATGGTTTGAATGATGCGCCAGCTGAATCACCCGTTGATGATGAAGATTCAGAAGAAGCTGATTTTGTTAATAACTTATTAAATGATATTGATGATCAGGAGGATATAGATGAAACCGCGATCTTTGATGAAGACCCTAATGAGAGTTTAGCAAATAGTATTGAAGAGTCATTGAATGACGCACAAAACGACATGCTTGAAGATGAGTTGGACATTCCTACTTTTACTGAAGAAGATGCAATCGAAGATGATGAAGCCAGTGATGAAGAGGAAGAGTTTGATTTCTTTGATGCCAGTGGTGACGAAGTTGCAACAAAATTAGATTTAGCCAGAGCTTATATGGATATGGGGGACGAAGAGGGTGCTAGAGTCATACTTGAAGACGTCCTAACCTCAGGAAATGAGACTCAAGTTTCAGAAGCACAAAGTATGATAGACCGGATGTCACCTAGTGAGTAAGAAGAAAGTTGCGTTAGTTATTGAGTATAAAGGAACTGAGTACAAGGGGTGGCAAGCACAAAAGTATGATGTACCCACGGTACAAGAGCACCTTGAAACTGCATTATCAAAAATAGCAGCACATACGGTCAAAGTCGTGTGTGCTGGACGTACCGATGCAAGTGTCCATGCAAGTGCTCAGGTGGTACATTTCGAAACGGATGTTGAGCGTAGCGAAAGGGCTTGGACCTTGGGTGTTAATTCTCATTTACCCAAAGACATTGCCGTTGTTGCTGCGTCTTACATGCATTCAAGCTTTCATGCACGATTTAGTGCTGTTAGTCGTCGTTATCGTTATGTTATATATTCAAATCCATTACGACCTGCCATTATGTCCAAAGAAGTTACCTGGACACATAAAAAGCTTGATATCAATAAGATGAAAGAAGCGGCAAGCGTCTTTATCGGTAAGCATGACTTTAGTTCTTTTCGCGCTGTGGGTTGTCAGGCCAATAGCCCTATTCGTACCATTCTGAACTTTCAAGTCTATGAATCGGGTCAATATATTGTGTTGGATGTCAGGGCAAATGCCTTTTTACATCATATGATACGTAATTTTGCCGGTGTCCTTATGTCTATCGGAGCCGGTGAAGAGTCAGTGTCTTGGGCAAGTCGTGTGCTCGCAGCAAAAGATAGAAACAAGGGTGGTATTACAGGGCCGCCAGAAGGTCTGTATTTTGTCGATGCGCAATACCCTGCTGAATTCAAGGTTCCTAAGGTTGCTTTAGGTCCTCATTTTTTACCTTATTTTGAAGAGCCTCCTTATGAACTGTCGCACTAAAATATGTGGTATTACCAACCTTGACGATGCTTTGGCTGCCTGTGAGTTTGGTGCTGATGCTTTGGGGTTTGTTTTTTACGAAAAATCGCCACGTTATATCGATCCAATCAAAGCGAATCAAATCGTCAAAAAATTACCGCCCTTTGTTGTGCCTATTGCTCTATTCGTAAATGCTACTGAAGAAAGTGTAGAGCAGGTCGTGGGTGGCAATAATCGATGGATTATTCAGTTTCATGGTGATGAATCCAATCAAGAATGTGTGAAATATCAACGTGAGTTTATAAAAGCGTTACGTGTTAAACCAACTGACGATATTAATCATGAGATTTCAAAATTCCCGGATGCCAGTGCCATTTTACTTGATGCTTATAAAGCAGGGGTGCCAGGTGGTACGGGAGAAAGTTTTAATTGGGATTTGGTGCCAAAAGATGCAAGCAAACCTATTATATTAGCTGGCGGGTTAACCATAAGTAATATTCGTCAAGCAGTAGAACAAGTGACACCTTATGCCGTTGACGTCAGTGGCGGCGTTGAACTAACAAAAGGCATAAAGGATCACACAAAAGTACAACAATTTATAACTGGAGCTAAGTGTGGATAATAAAATTGCTGATAACCTACCAGACCAGCATGGTAAATTTGGTCAATATGGCGGTGTTTTTGTTTCAGAAACCCTAATGGCTGCATTAGAAGATTTGACTGAACTGTATGAGAAAATGTCAAAAGATGCCGATTTTCAAGCGGCCTTTGATAATGACTTAGCACACTATGTGGGTCGTCCTTCTCCTTTGTATTTTGCCGAGCGATTGACTGAAAAAGCCGGTGGCGCGAAAATTTATTTAAAACGTGAAGACCTTAACCATACTGGCGCTCACAAAATAAACAATACCATTGGTCAAGCCTTGTTAGCGAAGCACATGGGTAAGCCTAATATTATTGCTGAAACAGGTGCAGGGCAGCACGGCGTTGCATCAGCAACTGTGGCGGCTCGTTTAGGTTTGAAGTGTAAAGTGTTTATGGGTGCTGAGGACATTAAGCGTCAGTCTTTAAATGTCTATCGTATGAAATTGTTAGGTGCTGAAGTCGTGCCTGTTGAATCTGGCACTAAAACCTTAAAAGACGCATTAAATGAAGCAATGCGTCATTGGGTAAGTCATGTCGATGATACATTTTATATTATAGGCACAGCTGCGGGTCCTCATCCTTATCCTAAATTAGTGAGAGACTTTCAAGCCGTTATAGGTCGCGAAGCTAAAGAGCAATGCATTGCTCAAGAAGGGCGCCTACCGGATGCACTTGTTGCGTGTGTCGGTGGTGGTTCTAATGCGATAGGGTTATTCCACCCATTTATTCAAGACGAATCAGTTGCTATGTATGGTGTCGAAGCCGGTGGTAATGGCATTGAAACTGGTGAACATGCTGCGCCATTAACAGCAGGTCGTCCTGGCGTTCTACATGGTAATCGTACTTACATTATGGCTGATGAAGATGGCCAAATAAGTGGCACTCATTCTATTTCAGCGGGTCTTGATTATCCTGGAGTGGGTCCTGAGCATGCATGGCTTAAAGATATTGGTAGAGCAAACTATGTTGCTATCAATGATGATGAAGCAATGGATGGATTTCGTGATCTAACGCGTCTCGAAGGTATTATGCCAGCACTGGAATCTAGCCATGCGGTCGCCTATGGTATGAAACTTGCGGCTACTATGGATAAAGATCAAATCGTAGTGGTTAATCTATCGGGTCGTGGTGATAAAGATATTTTAACAGTTGCTGAAATTGATGGGGTTGAAGTTTAATATGAATCGTATAAAAAATTGTTTTACTGAACTTAAACGTATCAATAAAAAAGCACTGATACCGTTTGTTGAAGCTGGTGATCCTAGTCCTAATCATACGGTAGATATCATGCATGGTTTGGTCGCTTCTGGTGCCAACATTATTGAGCTTGGCATGGCTTTTTCTGACCCTATGGCTGATGGTCCTGTTATTCAATTGGCCTGCGAGCGTGCGCTTGCAGCAGGCATCACTGTGGCAAAAGTATTAGATATAGTTGCTGAATTTAGAGCAGTTGATAATACGACGCCTGTTGTATTAATGGGGTATTTAAACCCTATTGAGTTCTTTGGCTATGAGAAATTTGCAAAAGCAGCAAAAGAAGCGGGTGTTGACGGCATTTTATTAGTTGATCTGACTCCTGAAGAGGCGACAGATGTAGTAGAATGCTTCACACAAAATGATATTGATCTCATTTATTTATTAGCACCGACGACGACAATAAGCAGAGCTAAGAAAATCTGTGCCCAAGCGTCGGGTTATGTTTATTACGTGTCAGTGAAGGGGGTTACTGGTTCTGCAGCATTAGATGTAGACAGTGTTCGTTCACACGTAGACAGTTTAAGAGAAATTACTGACTTACCTATTGGTGTCGGTTTTGGTATTCGAGATCCTGAAACAGCAAAAGCCGTTAGTGAATGCGCTGATGGTGTCATTGTCGGCAGTGTTTTGGTTAATGCAATTGCAGATAATCAGGCTCAATCTAATGATGTTGTTGTTAAGGCGTTAGCGGATATCTTGGCGCCTATGCGTGCATGCATGGACAATAAATAAGTCAGTTTTAAAAAGACAGAATTGGAGTTTTAATGAGTAGTTGGCTAGATAAATTTGTTCCTTCAAATTTTAGAGGTGAAGCAAAATCTCGTAGTTCAGTGCCTGAGGGCCTTTGGAAAAAGTGTCCAAAATGTGAAAACGTTTTGTACCGTCCTGAGCTAGAGAAAAACTTAGATGTATGCCCTAAGTGCGAACATCACATGCGTATTAGTGCACGTCGTCGTTTAGACCTTTTCTTAGACCAAGAAGGGCGTTTGGAAATCGCGTCTGATCTTGAGCCAGAAGATAAATTGAAATTTAAAGATACTAAGCGATATAAAGATCGTTTGGTTGCCGCTCAAAAGAACACAGGTGAAAAAGATGCCTTGGTTGCTATTGAAGGTTCATTAAATGGTATGCCAGTAGTTGCAGTTGCCTTTGAATTTAGTTTCTTGGGCGGTTCTATGGGCGCTATCGTTGGTGAGCGTTTTATTCAAGCCGTTAATGTTTGCTTGGAAAAACGTATTCCTTTGATTTGTTTTTCGGCCAGTGGTGGTGCACGTATGCAAGAGGCGTTAATTTCTCTTATGCAGATGGCTAAAACCAGTGCTGGACTTGAGCGCATGAAACAACAAGGCATTCCTTATATCTCGGCCATGACTGATCCTGTATTTGGCGGTGTATCTGCATCTCTTGCTATGTTAGGTGATCTTAACGTTGCTGAGCCAAACGCCTTGATAGGGTTTGCAGGTCCTCGTGTTATCGAGCAGACAGTGCGCGAAAAATTACCTGAAGGTTTCCAGCGTAGTGAATTTTTGCTGGATAAGGGTGCTTTGGATATGATTATCTCTCGTCACGATTTACGTGATCGTCTGTATAATATTTTATCTATCCTGACTAACAAGGCCGCGTAAATTAATGCATGCTAAGTCGCTTTCAGACTGGCTTTCTTATATTGAAAGTCAGCACCCTAATAATATCGAACTAGGGCTGGATCGTTGCTCTGCCGTATTGGCAAAGTTAGCTTTCGACCGCCCTAATGAAAAGATATTCACCATTTCAGGCACTAATGGCAAAGGTTCAACCTGTACTTTTTTAACCCATTATTTTGGTTTGAAAGAGTTCAATGTTGGTACTTTTACCTCGCCTCATTTTGTTCGTTTTAATGAGCGTATTGCCATTAATGGTGAGCCTGTCTCTGACGATATCATTTGTCAGGCATTTGCTCATATCGAACAAATACGTGGTGACATTGCTCTGACGTACTTTGAGTTTAATACGTTAGCGGCAGTGCATATTTTTTCGAATGCAAAGCTTGATTATTGGGTGCTGGAAGTTGGCTTAGGTGGTCGCCTTGATTCGGTTAATATGATTGATGCCGATGTGGCTGCGGTCACCTCTATTTCGTTAGATCATATTGACTGGTTAGGTGATTCATTAGAAATCATAGCGCAAGAGAAAGCAGGTATTGCCCGTGCTGGGAAATTGCTTATCAGCGGTGTGAATCAGCCCCCATCGAGTTTGAAAGCTACCGCCTTAAAAATTGGTGCTGATTTCAAACAAAAAGGGGAAGATTACAGCTTTAGCCTTGAACAGGATGGCACTTGGTCCTGGCAGGGTAATGGAGAAACAGTAAAAGGCTTACCTGTTCCTAATTTACCTGTCGAAAATGCGGCTACAGTTCTTGCAATTTTAAGCTACTCAGGTTTTAGATTAGATTTCGACACGCTAGAATCATTAATGTTGGACGCAAGTTTAACCGGTCGTTATCAAACCTTGATGCAATCACCCCATGTGGTATTAGATGTTGCTCATAACCCGGAAGCGGCACTTGAGCTTCAAAGGCGGTTATTGCGTTCAAACAAAAAAGCCATTGCCGTATGTGGTATGTTGCATGATAAAGATATTGAGTCGGTATTAAGTTGTCTAAAAGCGAATTTTGATCAATGGTATTTGGCCGACCTTGATGCACCTAGAGGTGCGAGCGCGCAACAGTTATCTCAATACTTAGACAATTATCAAATGTTTGATAATGTTGGCAGCGCTTTTGACGCTGCGGTAAAAGTAGCCTCCAAAGAGGATGCACTGATTATCGTGTTTGGTTCATTTGTCACTGTGGCAGATTGTATTACACATCACCAAACTCACTACTAACGTAATTTAATACAGGGTTTCTTATTAATGCTTGATAAGAGTTCAACACATAGATTAATTGGTGCCGGCATTATGTTGGTCGCAGCTGCTGCATTATTGCCAGTTATTTTGGATGGTGAAAGACCCCCTGAATTAGATGTTGATATTCGTGTCTCTAAGGCACCCGTCATTCCAGAAGTTGTTATAAAGCCCGCTCAGCCTTTGCCTGTGGTTGAAAAGCAAATTGAATATAAAAAACTAGAGAAAGCGATTGATACTCCTGTCAAAGACATTCAAGTCGCGAGTAAAAAAGAATCCGTTAAAGCGGTTGTTGTTAAAAAGAAAGAAACAGTCACTAAAAAAGCAGTTGTCGTTAAAAAACTGGCTAAAACCAGTAATAAAGCAAAATGGACACTTCAAATTGCCAGCTTTAAAAGTAGAAGTAATGCCAGTGCATTGGTCAAAAAATTACAAGCTGCTAACTATCCTGCTTACACCATTACCACTAAAACTTTATTCAAAGTTTATGTGGGTCCTGAAATTAAACGAACAAGATCTGAGTCACTGAAAAAAGAGATTAAGAAGAAGTTTTCTCTTGATGGCTTTATCGTTAAATATTCAGCAAATTAGATCCATTTAAAGGTTTTTACCTTGGCATTTAATCGACTTCTGGTACACTTCACTGCGTATTAGATGAGGCAAATATGGATCAGATTAGTTCAATTGCTACCCTTGATTGGGTGGTCTTCGCAGTCATATTATTATCAACTTTATTAAGCTTAAAACGTGGTTTTATTAAAGAAGTACTCTCTTTAATTACCTGGGTTTTAGCCTTTGTGATTGCCGTTAAATTTTCATCTCAAATGGATAGTCTTATTATTGATCAAGTTCAAAATGATCAAATAAGGTATATCGTCGCTTTTGTTTCTTTATTTGTTGCTAGTCTTTGTATTGGGGCTTTAGTCAATTTTTTACTTGGCTCACTTATTAAAATTACGGGTTTATCCAGTACCGATAAGGTATTGGGTATGCTGTTTGGATTTGCAAGAGGCACACTTATTTTAGTGGCCTTTATTTCTCTGTTAAGCTTAAGTCCTGTTGTCACAGAAACAGGATTTTGGAAAGAATCTAAGTTGGTACCAAAACTGGTCGTACTTAAAGATTGGGCGCGTGATGTGTTAGGCAAGAGTTCGGATTATTTAGATCCGGCTCTCATAGAACGCGCTCTTGGTAGTTAGAGAAACAGATTCAATAAGTAGCAGTGAGTTGTGATTTATTGAATCTCAACTCAAACCGCTAGATTAATGACTGTTTCTTGAGTTTTTGGTGATTATCACCACCCCAAACACGAGGAAATAAAGCATGTGCGGTATAGTTGGCATCGTAGGTACTTCACTGGTTAACCAGGCAATATATGACGCGTTAACCTTACTACAGCATCGTGGTCAAGATGCTGCTGGCATGGTAACAAGCCATAACGGTAAACTTTGTTTACGTAAAGATAATGGTTCGGTTAGTGAAGTTTTTAGAACTCGCCACATGAATAAACTGTTGGGCAACATCGGTATAGGACACGCGCGTTATCCTACTGCTGGTACTTCAAGCTCTGCAGAAGCACAACCATTCTATGTTAACTCTCCATACGGTATTTCTATTGCTCATAATGGCAATTTAACAAATACACAACAGCTTTGTCAGGAAGTATTTGAATCTGATTTACGTCATATCAATACCACATCTGACTCTGAAGTTCTGCTTAATGTATTGGCTCATGAACTTCATCAGCAAGGTAAATTAATCCCTAAGCCTGATGATATTTTTGATGCAGTAGAAAGAGTTTATCAGCGTATAGAAGGCGGTTATGCTGTTGTTGCGCTTATTACTGGTTATGGCATTTTAGCCTTCCGTGACCCAGATGGCATTCGACCATTAATTTACGGCTCACGCATTACTGATGCGGGTGATACAGAGTACATGATTGCATCCGAGAGTGTTGCGCTTGATGCTGCTGGATTTAAAATTGAACGTGATGTAAAACCTGGAGAAGCCATTTTTATTGATTTAAACCAGCAGGTTTTTTTCAGACAATGTACGCCAGAAAAAATCTCTCGTCCTTGCTTGTTTGAATATGTTTATTTTGCTCGCCCTGATACCGTTATTGATAATATTTCAGTTTATAAAGCACGTATTAACATGGGTGAAAAACTCGCTAAAAAAATTGCCATAGAGTGGTCTGATTTAGAGATTGATGTGGTGATTCCGATTCCGGATACGAGCCGTACAGCCGCACTTCAAATTGCGCAAGAAATTGGTGTACCGTTTCGAGAAGGTTTGGTTAAGAATCGTTATATTGGTCGTACCTTTATTATGCCGGGGCAAGAAGTAAGGCGTAAATCCGTACGTCAGAAACTTAACCCAGTCCCGTTTGAATTTAAAGATAAAGCGGTGTTATTGGTTGATGATTCGATTGTTCGTGGTACCACAAGTAAAGAGATCATTGAAATGGCCCGTGATGCTGGCGCTAAAAAAGTTTACATAGCCTCAGCCGCTCCAGAAGTTCGTTACCCTAATGTTTATGGTATTGATATGCCTGCGGCAGAAGAGTTAATTGCACATAATCGTAATGTTGATGAAATTTGTGAGCTGATTGGAGCTGATGGTCTTATCTTCCAAGACCTTTCTGATCTAATTGATGCCTGCATCGATGAGAAACATTCTGATGTGCGTGAATTTGATACCTCGGTTTTTGATGGCAAATATATTACCGGTAACATTGATGCTGCTTATCTAAACCGTCTTGAAGCCTCAAGAAAAGATACTGAAAAACAGGATTCTGAACCACAATCCAATGACATGATGCGTCCATTCTAGTAGTCTTCATTAAATAGGGGGCTTATTATACTAAGCTCCTTATTTACCTACCTTTTTTGTTTTTTGGAGATGAGAGTCTCTTTTTCGTGTTAGGAATCAATTATGTCTGAATATAAAGATGCTACCCAAGCTATCAGAGCGGGTATCCAGCAAACTAATGAGCAAGAAAATAGTGAAGCTATTTTTATGACTTCTAGCTTTGCTTATGCAAGCGCTGAAGAAGCCGCTGCGATGTTTGGTGGTGAAATAGAAGGCAACGTATATTCTCGCTTTACCAACCCCACTGTTGCGCTTTTTGAAAAACGTTTAGCGACTCTTGAAAAAGGGGAGGCGGCTATTGCCACGAGTTCAGGTATGGCGGCCTTGATGACGCTTGCTTATACCTTACTTAAATCGGGTGATAGGGTTGTTTGTTCACGCAATATTTTTGGTTCTTCCATTAAGTTTTTTGACGGCTACACCACCAAGTTTGGTGTTGAAGTGGTTTATGTGGATGCCACTGATTATGCTGGTTGGGAAGACATGATTGATGACAACACACGACTTTGTTACTTCGAAACACCTTCTAACCCTTTGTATGAAGTGGTTGATGTACAGCGTGTTGCTGATCTTTGTCATGCGAAAAATGCACTTCTATGTGTTGATACCGTTCTTGCAACACCTGCACTTCAAAACCCACTGACTCAGGGTGCAGATATTGTAATGCAATCGGCGACCAAGTTTATTGATGGCCAAGGTCGTTGTTTAGGGGGGGCTTTAATTTCGAGTCAAGCTTTGGTAGATGAATTTACCGGCTTTATGAGAAGCGCAGGTCCTGCAATGAGTCCGTTTAATGCTTGGGTCTTGGTTAATGGTTTAGAAACCTTGTCCTTACGTATGAAAGCCCATTCTGCTAGTGCAATGACACTCGCAACTTGGTTAGAGGCTCACCCTAAAGTCAGTAAGGTTAATTATGGTGGACTTGAAAGTCATAAGTACCATGAGCTAGCTAAGCGTCAACAAAAAGACTTTGGTGGATTATTATCGTTTGTTGTAGAAGGTGGCAGGAAGTCAGCTTGGACTGTCATTAATGGTACTAAGTTAATGTCAATCACGGGGAACCTTGGAGACACTAAAACCTTGGTAACACACCCAGCAACAACAACCCATGGTCGTTTATCCGATGAGCAAAAAGCAGCAGCTGGTATTGCTGAAGGCTTGGTACGTATTTCTGTCGGGCTTGAGGATGTTGATGATATTATCAATGATCTAAAAACAGGCTTAGATCACCTATAGCATCTGTCTTTTGTATTATTAGTCAAAAAAAACGACCTATTAGGTCGTTTTTTTTGCAATCAAAACCAAGCAATACATTTTAAGGGTCTAGACTATCGTCATCTTTAGCTAAAAACTCCGCTTCTTCTTCTGCCAATCGTTTCTCAGACTGTTTCTTGAGTTCAATCTTTTGAACTTCCAATACAAATTTTTCGACAAAATCTTGTAGATTCTCTTGAGTTTTAGTGAACTGCCAGCTGGTTGAATTTCCTCTGGCAAACACCATTTTTCCAATTAAAGCGCCTACTTTTTTACCTTTATAAGTCACTACAAACTTTTTAATGGTTTCAAGTTCGTATTGAGGTGTATCTGCTAAAGAGCAGCCAGTAAAGCTTAAATCAGTGCAATCAAATCGGGTATCACGATCAATATGAAAGACAAGAGGATAACCATGAGTATCGACTCTCACGGCATTTCGTTTATTTGATGATTCATAAGTGAATCCGATTTCTTCTACATTTTCCATTGGTTTGATCGCTTATTTAATTTTTTTCTAAAACAAATTCAACGCGTCTATTTAGTGCGCGGTTATCTTCTGTGTCATTCGGTGCAATGGGTACGCTATCGGCATAACCCGTTGCAGTCATTCTTTGTGGCGTTATGTTCTGATCTAAAAAGTACCTAAGTACAGTTGTAGCTCGAATTGCTGAAAGTTCCCAGTTACTGGGAAATTTCACCGTCCTAATCGGAATATTATCTGTATGACCTTTAATATTAATAGAAAACTCATAATAGAATTGAAACATTTTTATGAGTTCTTCAAAAATAAAATCTGCTTGCCAGGATAGTTCTGCATCGCCAGATTCAAACAGGGTTTGTCCATCAACGGTAATAATGAGTTGATCACCATTTTGCTGTACAGACACCACATTGCTTAATTGAGAGACTTCAAGTTGTTCATGTATCTCAGCGGTCATTTCTTCAATTTCTTTTTTCTTTTCTTCTTCTAAGGCTTCTGCTGCCCCTGACGTATTATGCGAAGAAGTGACAAAATCATCATTAACACCGACCTGGTGTTCTTCTGGTTTAACGACATTGACCCCGCCGGCTGAATGCATTTCAGGGTCTTGCGTCAAATTTGCGCCGCTACTGTTCATTGCTATCTGAATGGATGACAAGGCTGACTCCAAGGTGTACTTAGATACCTTGGTCATACTGAATAATAGAATGAAAAAAACGAGAAGAAGTGACATTAGATCGGCATAAGTAAATATCCAATCTGCCACTTCTTCCTGTTCAAATAACGGATCGTCATTCATTTGCGCTTACCTGCTGCTTTTTCATCTGCTTTATCGTTTGCAGAGGGCAGTTTGCGTTGTTTTGCAGGTAAGTAAGAAGACAGTCTTTCGTATACCGCTAGGTAGTTATTACTGCCCATTAAGCTCACAGTACCATCACGTATGATTTCTAAGGTTTGAATTTCTAATATGGTTCTTGCTTTCAGTTTACCTGCTATGGGTAAAAAGATCACGGTTGCCAGTAAAGAGCCATAAAAAGTGGTCAATAGTGCTACCGCCATAGAAGGACCAATCATTTCAGGGTCATCCAGTTTTGATAGCATTTGGATCAAACCAATCAGGGTACCCAACATGCCAAAAGCAGGGGCATAAGACCCCATTTTTTTAAAAACATCCTGGACTACATAGTGTCTAATTTTTAAGGAATCTATGTCTGCTTGTAATGTTTTACGAATGTAGTCTTCATCGTTAGCATCTGAGGCCATATTGAGCGCCCTTTTAAGAAAAGGGGAGTCTGCTTCCACTCGACTTAACGCAATTAAACCTTCACGACGCGAAAGTTTGGTTAATTGCAACATGGTTGCAATCATTACCTGGGGGTTTTGCTTGTCCTGTACGAATATTATGAACCCTGCTTTAAAAGCGGCGAGGGTGTCGCGAATTTGGAAGGTAACCAAGGTGGCTGCGAGTGTACCTCCAATTACAATCATGATACCTGGCACATTAATAAAAATAGTAACATCACTACTTCCGAGCAAAATGGCATATACAATTAAGCCAAATCCAGAAATGATGCCGATCAGTGATGTAAAGTCCATCTGCAGTGTTACCTTAATAAAATCAAAACGTTAATAATTTAACTCATGTTTTTCAAAAAAACACCTGCTGTTAATAAAAGAGTACGAAACTAATGATTTTTTGCCTGTTGCTGTTCATATAGTAGACATCAATGGATGTGTTTTCGTCAATGTAACAAAATGTGTTTGTGATGGAGATGATATTGAATAAATCTCGAGCAAGTTTCGTAATAATAGCATTAAGTTAGGCCTCCAAACCTTAGATAAAAAGTGTCATCGACAGGTGGAAGCTGACCCTCTTCATTTTCAAGATGTTGATCAAGCCAAATTTCAGCTTTGATATAGAGTGCTTGGTATAAACTGCGGCATAACTGTCTGGCCTGATATCCTTCCCAGTCAGTGGGTAACAATGGATCTGGTAGTTGAGGGTCTTTTAAAACAATTTTCCGATATTCATGAATAAGAAGGGTACGGGCAAGATGACACTCTTCATTTGATAAATCCATATTACGTTTTATCGAAGCTAACAAAGGGTTAAAGGTCTGAATGAAGGTGTGATAGCGAGCAGCAAGCTGGCTTAAGTTCCAACTTTCGCTGACTTGTTTGTAGAGGGCTTGTGGGCTTTTTTCAGAAAGTGATTCTGTTTGTAAAACAATCACGTCTTGATGGCACTGCCAGTCTTTTAATAAGGCGAGTATGTCCAGTCGATTCATTCTCGGGTGTAACATGACGTCATTGCCTAAAGCGCCAAAACTTAGCCATTGCAGTTCATCTTTAACTTGCTTACGGCGTTCAGTATCGAGTTGATTTAAAAGCACCAAGCACCAATTACCCTGCCAGTGGGGCGTTGTCATTCGATAAACATGTTCAAACGCATTTTCAAAGCGTTTTGCCCCAGAATGAGTTAATCGATAATAACTGCGTCGTCCTTGTTTATCTGCTTCAAGCCAATTTTCATTAACTAATCGATAGACGGATGTTCTTACCAGCCTTTCATTGATACCAAATGGCGCTAATAGTTGAAATAAACTGCCTAACCACACTTTTTCAGATCTAGGTGTTATAGCATCGCCAAAAAGGCTGATGATCAAAGACCCAGCACGAAGAGGTCGTTGTTTTTTGAATTCCTCAAGCAAAATGTCTAATTGTTTGTGCGCGGACATGTATTTTGTTTCCAATCAGCTTGAACAGTATTGTTTATTCTAATCTAAACCCAGTATCAGTTCCTAATTTTAAACAATTAATACAATTAAATCATAAGTTTATCTTAGTAATTAAGATTCATTTTTAGGTGAGAGCTGAGTGTTTTGAATAAAATCGTCCATTCGCTGTCGTTTTGGCTCAGGGTGAGTCAAGGGAGCGCACTCTTCAAGTGAATTTAAACAGCGTTGGCTCAAGGTTTGATATTCTGAGGTGCCCATTTGTTTCCACTTTATTTCCTTTTGGGTTAATTGTCGTATCACTTTTGCTGGCGTGCCAATGATGAGTGATTCTTCATCGCAGCTAAAGCCGGCTTTGACAATCGCACCGGCGCCGACCAAGCATCTCGGTGCTATGTTGGCATTATCAAGAATCACAGAATTCATTCCGATAAGGCTGTCTTCACCCACAATACAGCCATGCAGCACTGCGCCATGACCTACATGGCCATTTTTTTCAATTAAGGTGTCCGACTTTGGGAATCCGTGGACAACGCAATTATCTTGAATGTTTGAACCTTCTTTCATCACAATACGACCAAAATCACCACGTAATGAGGCATTTGGCCCGACATAACAGGCCTCACCTATATGCACATCGCCAATTAATACCGCCGTTGGGTGTACAAAAGCGCGGGGATGAACAACAGGGCAAATACCATCTAGTTTATAACAGGGCATAGGTGTTCCTTTTTAAATGATGGGTAGAAGTTGCTATCTTTGAATTTATAATATGACACATAAAATCATTAGTCTATATGTTGACCTGTGTCATAAAGTTATTATAATCGAAAAGAGACTCTATTTATTTCATCACATATAGGAATAGCGATGCCTGTTATTAAGCCCGATATATCTGACCCTGTGCTCTTGCTGGAACAGCATCCTAATGGTGTTTGTTTGTTGCGGTTAAATCGCCCTAAGCAATTAAATGCTCTAAATAATGCACTGTTAGGTGAAATTTCAAACCAGGTCTCTATCGCAAATGGTGATAATGACATTCGCGTTATCGTTATTACCGGTAGTGAAACGGTTTTTGCAGCAGGTGCAGACATTAATGAAATGGCTGATTTAGACATGCAAGGGGTCTTGTTTGATAAAAGAGTGGCTTATTGGCAAACCATTTCGTCGAGTCAAAAGCCCATAGTTGCTGTTATTAATGGATATGCCTACGGCGGCGGTTGTGAATTAGCCATGCATGCGGATATTTTGATAGCCGGACATAATGCAAAGTTTGCACAGCCTGAAATTAAGCTTGGTATCATGCCTGGTGCTGGGGGGACACAAAGGTTATTACATGCAGTAGGTAAATCATTAGCCATGCAAATGACGTTAACCGGTGACCCTATAAATGCAAAACAAGCCCTAACAGCGGGATTGATTAGCGAAATATGTGAACCAGAACTGTCCCTTGAAAGAGGGCTTGCTGTTGCAAATAAGATTGCTAAACAAGCACAGTTAGCCGTCTCTTTGATTAAAAATAGTATTACTAAGGCACAAGATACGGACTTGGCAACAGGCCTTGCTTTGGAGAGACACGCATTTTGTATATTAGCGGGTACAGATGATAGGAATGAAGGGTTACAAGCGTTTAAAGAAAAGCGCAAGCCTCATTATATTGGACGCTAACACTATTAGCGTATGCGAGACCATAGAGTTAAAAACTTGAATACTTTTATAACGACACTGACGTAAATAGATCCCCATTTACTCAACTAGATAGGGAATCGGGTACAGATAAATAGGAAAACGACATGAGTAATGAAACACAATTATTAGATCATATCTTACTTGAAATTAATGATGGCATAGCCTTGTTAACCTTGAATCGACCGGATCAATTAAACAGTTTTAATGGACCTATGCATGAACAAATGCGCACCGCATTAAACACAATTGATCAAGACAAGAGCGTGAGAGTATTAGTTATAACCGGTGCGGGTCGTGGTTTTTGTGCGGGCCAAGATTTATCAGATCGTAATGTCGCACCAGGCTCTGAAACGCCTGACCTTGGTGAGTCATTAGAACTGCGTTACAACCCTATGATTAGGAAAATAAAAGCCTTACCCATGCCTGTTATTTGCGCCGTTAACGGTGTTGCAGCTGGTGCTGGCGCTAATATTGCGCTTGCATGTGACATAGTGCTTGCGGCGAAATCAGCCAGTTTTATTCAGGCTTTTTGCAAACTTGGACTGATTCCTGATTCGGGCGGTACTTGGAGTTTGCCTAAAACAGTGGGTATGGCAAGAGCCAAAGGCATGGCGCTATTAGGCGATAAAATTGGGGCTGAGCAGGCAGAATCCTGGGGCATGATTTGGCGCGCTATTGATAATGAACAGCTAATGGATGACACAATGACAATGGCCAAACACTTTGCCAGCCAACCCACACAAGGTTTGGCTTTAATAAAGAGAGCGCTTGAAGCCAGTGAGCATAATAGTTTTGATGAGCAGCTTGATTTGGAGCGTGATTTACAACGTTTAGCAGGACGTACTGAGGATTATCGTGAAGGTGTGACTGCCTTCATGGAAAAAAGACCCGCTAATTTTACTGGCAAATAAGGTAATCAAAGTATGACGACTCAAGGCGTAAATGAACATAATGCACTAGACAGTAGCCACGTAGTTGCAGTTATTGGTGCTGGGGCGATGGGTGCGGGCATCGCTCAGGTTGCAGCGCAATCAGGCCATAAGGTGTTGTTATTTGATCAAAATGAACATGCGCTTTTTAAAGCGAAAGAGGGCATTAGCACACAGTTAAATAGAAGAGTGTTAAAAGGGAAGTTAAGCCAAGAGGCCTATGATGCGTGTTTGGAAAACATTATTCCCACCTATTCTTTGAATGATCTGGCTGTGTGTGACTTGGTTGTTGAAGCGATTGTCGAAAAACTAGAGGTAAAACAAAGTGTGTTTGTAGCGCTTGAAAGCATTTGTAAAGACACGTGTCTATTCACCTCGAATACTTCATCGATATCTATTACCGCTATCGCATCAAAATTACGGAAACCTGAACGCTTTTTCGGATTACACTTTTTCAACCCTGCGCCTGTTATGGCGTTAGTGGAAGTGATTAGCGGCTTGGCGAGTGATTCAAGATTCGCTCATCTTTTATATCAAACCTGTATTCGTTGGGGGAAAAAACCTGTTTATGCAAAGAGTACCCCAGGATTCATTGTTAACCGTGTTGCTCGTCCGTTTTATGCAGAAGCGTTAAGAGTGTTAGAAGAGCAAGCCGCCAGCATTGAAGATATTGATACACTCATACGTGAATCAGGTCAGTTTAGAATGGGGCCTTTTGAATTGATGGATCTGATTGGTCACGATGTCAATTACGCGGTAACCCAATCTGTGTTTAATGGCTATTTTCAGGATCCGAGGTTTAAACCCTCTTTGGCTCAAAAAGCCTTGCTTGAAGCTGGCTATCTTGGGCGTAAAAGTGGTCGTGGTTTTTATCAGTATGATGGCCATGGTATGAAACTATCTTCCGCCTCAGTAGATGCAGCAATAACAAAAGAGACTCAGTTAAGCGTTTCAAAAGGAACACTCAATGGTGTTGAAAAAGACAAACTTTCAAAACGTTTAGAGGTGGTTGCTTTTGAGCAAAACAGTCCTGGCTTGAGTAAGCACAATGAACAAATTAAAGGCGATCAGAAAAGCCCTATTGATGCATTAATCAATCGATTCATAGATGCCAATTTCTATATTGATACGCAACAAAAGGGTAAACCAATTACCCTAGTGAGCTTTAAATTCGGGAATGCGAATATCGCGTTGACGGATGGACGAAGTGCAACAGTGCGTAGCGTTGAGGATCAACTTGATAATCTCATCCTTTTTGATCTGGCATTTGATTATCTAAGCGTCCATAAACTGGCAATGAGTGTTTCAGATGGCTGTACATTAGACGCAATTAAAGATGCTCAAACCTTATTTAGCCTAATTAATATTGAACTGATTAAACTGGATGACATAGCAGGCCTCATTGTTATGCGAACCGTGGCAATGCTAACCAACGAAGCCGCTGACACCTGCTTACAAGGGGTGGCGAGTGCTAAAGATATTGATATAGCCATGTGTGCTGGGGTTAATTATCCCGAAGGGCCGTTATCTTGGGGGCAAAGGGTAGGGATTCAATACTTGCACAGGGTGTTAATTAACCTACAAGCCAATTATGGGGAAGAGCGTTATCGACCTTCTGCTTTTTTGAGGCGAAAACAATACTCGAATGAAAAACTTTATTAGAAAAAATGAGCGCGCTCACTTAATGTGATCGCAACCTATATTGTTATTCAATAAAGGTTGGTCAATATGGTAAATAATCACGATAAAGTTAATACAGAGCAAGCCCGTGCGTTAGAGCATGTTGAGTTCTTGTTAAAACAGGATGCTGCCTCTAATAGCTTGGGCATAAAAATACTTTGGGCGGATCTAGGCAAATGTACCCTCAGTTTAGAGGTTAGCCAGCAGATGGTTCAAGGTCATGGAATATGCCATGGTGGATACCTCTTTTTACTGGCAGATACTGCGCTGGCATTTGCTGCCAATACGTATGGTGACGCCTGTGTCGTAAGCAGTGCAAATGTTGAATTTTTGTTACCAGCCAAACAAGGCGATGTTCTGATAGCAAAAGCACGCGAACAACATAAATACAAACGCAGCGGGCTTTATGATGTCAGTATTTTTAATCAAAAAGAAGACATTATCGCCTTATATCGAGGCAAATCTCATCAATTAGCTAAGCCAGATATTAATCATAAAAACACATTTAAAGAATAGGAAAGAGCAATGATACCGTTACAAAATGCCTATATTATCGATGCCATCAGAACCCCCATTGGACGTTATGCAGGTGCTTTATCAAGCGTAAGAGCTGATGATCTTGGCGCCATTCCCATCAAAGCATTGATCAAAAGAAACCCACAACTTGACTGGGAAAAAATTGATGATGTTATTATGGGTTGTGCCAATCAAGCTGGTGAGGACAACCGTGATGTGGCTAGGATGAGTGCATTGTTAGCCGGTCTACCTCATCAAGTACCCGGCACTACGATTAACCGACTTTGTGGCTCTGGCATGGATGCTGTTGGGTTTGCTGCTAGAGCGATAAAATCAAATGAGACCCAGTTAATGATTGCAGGCGGGGTTGAGTCCATGTCTCGTGCGCCTATGGTGATGGGTAAAGCAGAGCAGGCCTTTAGCCGACAAGCCCAAATGTTTGATACAACGATTGGTTGGCGTTTTGTTAACCCCATTATGGCACAAGTATACGGTACGGATTCCATGCCTGAAACGGCGGAAAATCTTGCGGAAAAATATTCGATAAGCCGCTTAGACCAAGACGTATTTGCCCTAAAAAGCCAAGAAAAAACAGCGGAGGCGCAAGCGTTAGGTCGATTTGATCATGAAATAACGCCAGTTGTTATCAAGCAAAGAAAAACAGATGATTTAATCATTGATCAAGATGAGCATCCAAGATTAACCAGCCTAGATAAACTGTCTCAATTACGTACGCCATTCAAAGAGAATGGAACTGTGACAGCAGGTAATGCATCCGGTGTAAATGATGGGGCTTGTGCCTTGTTAATGGCAAGTGATGCAGGGGTTGAACAATTTAACCTAAAAGCCAGAGCAAAAATATTAGGCATGGCGACTGCGGGAGTCGAACCTAAGTTTATGGGAATAGGCCCTGTTCCTGCTACATTAAAAGTATTATCACAGCTAGATTTGAGCTTAGCTGATATGGATGTAATTGAACTTAATGAAGCCTTTGCATCACAGGCATTAGCCGTCATACGAACCTTGGGTTTAGATGATAACGATAGCCGTATAAACCCAAATGGGGGAGCCATTTCATTAGGACATCCATTAGGCATGAGCGGCGCAAGATTGATTACTACCGCGCTTCATGAGTTAGAACTTAAAGCTAAAAAGGGTGAACGAGCTCAATATGCACTGTGTACCATGTGCGTTGGTGTAGGCCAGGGAATTGCCATGGTAATTGAACGAATTTAACTCTTTGGATCAGTTTAATAAGCGACATTAAACTGTCAGTTCTTATATTCACGAGGAAGTGTATGTCATTTATCTCTGCAATTGCGTTGAATCATGAGCAGGCTGAATTTGATGCAATCTTGAATTTAGACAGGGGATCACTCGAAACGATTCAACTTGATCGATTGAAAGCCAGCCTTCATCACGCCTACAAAAATGTTCCTTATTACACTCAGGCATTTGAAGAGGCCGGTATTTGTATTGATGATATTAATTGTTTAAAAGACATTGAAAAACTGCCATTTACCCAAAAATCAGATCTTAGAGATAATTACCCGTTTTCACTTTTTGCTATTCCTATGGAAGACGTTGTGAGAGTGCATGCTTCTAGTGGCACTAGTGGTAAACCCACGGTGGTAGGTTATAGCCAAAATGATATTAAGACATGGGCCAGTGTGATGACTCGCTCTATGTTGGTGGCCGGAGCAAAAACCAGCGATAGATATGTTGATCATCCGCGGGGTGAACGTTTTTCCAAGCCAAATTGAAGAGCAACTACTTAAGCTTGAACCCTTATCGCCTCATTATGAAATTGAAGTGTTTAAAGAAGGAAACCTCAATGGTCTCATAGTGCGTTGTGAATTAAAGCCAGCAGCCTGTGATTTTACGCCCTCACAAAAAGCGAAAATATCTAATAATTTGAAAGTGCTTGTAAAGGATTTTATTGGTATCAAGATTAAAGTGGCGTTAGTGTTGGAACATGGTATTAAACGATCAGAAGGGAAAGCTCAACGAATTGTTAGACATTAGCTATTTTGCGGTAAGGTACAGGTTAAATAAACAACCTGTACCTTGGTAAAACGGTACACATTTAAAGAGTTAAATGCCGTTTATGAAAAATCGCCTACTTGATAACTTCCTACCTCAGGCTTGAAACTTAGTGCAAAGCGATTCCAGCTATTAATCCCAGTCACTACAAGTGTTAAATCGACCAATTGTTTTTCATTAAAATGCTCTCTGGTAGCTTGGTAAAGGGTGTCATCAATCTTTTGTTGATGGATTAAGGTATTGGCTTCTGCCCAAGCAAGTGCGGCACGTTCTTGTTCGTTATAGAAAGGCGTTTCCCTCCAAGCGATTAAAGCATGTAACCTTTGCTCTGTTTCCCCTATCGATCTGGAATCTTTACTGTGCATATCAAGACAGTAAGCACAGCCATTAATTTGTGATACGCGCATTTTAACCAGTTCAATCAAGGTCTGATCCAAACTCTTTGTATCCTTGACGCAGGAAGCTATATACTTTTCCATTTCGATTAGTACATTTAATGCGCCTGGTGATGCTTGAAAATAGTTGAGTCTTTGTGACATGGTAGTGCTCCTATAGGGTTGAATAATTATCCCTAGGTTAGCCATGTGAGCCTGTATTAAATTGGATAAAAGCGACAATATGCCAACACTTAATGATATTAATTATCTTAAATACATACCCAAACCGCCGTTAGGGGAATACGTACAAGCTATCTGGTTCACCCATAAAACGACGAATCAAGGAGAGCAAGCATTTAGATTATTAAGTGATTGCGGCTCTTGTATCATTATGAACTTCAGCGACGAATTATCCCTAAAACGAAATGGCAAAACACACAAGGTGTCGCATGAAGCGGTAGTGGTTGGGCCCAGTAAGGATTTATTTGAGATCACCTTTGTCGATCAGGTGTATACCTTAGGCATTAACTTTCATCCAGGGGCTGGTTCTGTATTTATGCAAGGTGGCATAGAGCCCATAATAGACAGTATCGAAAAATGCAATGATAAAGCATTTTCAGACATTAACACCTTGTATGAAGAGGTCCGTCAACGTTTAACATTTGTCGCGAAAGAGACCTTGTTTGAACAAATTGAATCACTGTTAAATCAATATCTAGCCCGTTATCTTAAACAGGCAGAATTTAAGTTTGAATCCTTATTAATCGCTCTTATTCAAAAAGAAGATAAACCCCTCGACTCATTGGCCATTATAAGTGAACTTTCTAAAAGAGATGTTCAGCGAAAATTCAAACATTATATTGGCATTAGCCCCAATGTATATATGCGAATTATTAAACTGAATAAAATCAAAACCCAGCTCTCAAAAGGTGATTTTGGTAACTTTACTCAGCTTGCGTTAGATAATGGATATTTTGATCAAGCCCATTTCATACGGGATTTTAAGTATTTCATGAAGTTAACCCCCAAAGAATATTATAAGTTAAAGAAACCTTAATGAGCGAGCTCAGTAAGGTTTCTTTCTCCTTTTGATATATCATTTTTTTCTTAAGGGGAAGGCTAATTGGGGCGCTATCTTTAGCTTATACGGCTAGTTATTTCCTTTATTCAGCATGGGGCATTTGGTAATAACTCAGGTTGCTTATCATCAATTCAACATGGCTCTTCATCGTGGCATTAAATCTAGGATGAGTACCATATTCTACTTTTAGTTTTGCTAATGCATTGTTAGCGACACCGTCATGGAACTTATGGACAGACAGGAGGATATCAGCATTTGGGGTGTAGTACTTGTCAAACGCTTCCTCAGAAAACGCTTGCTTTACTGAATCACGAATATCATTGATCAGGGTTAAATGTTTTTTAATGTCCTTGCGGGAACCCACATTTGCATGACCTGCATTTAAATATTCCCAATCCATTTCTTGAATTTGTTTAAGGTTGTTTTCAAGAGGTGCAATATCTAAAGCAC
>Ga0209395_1000335_pt1 | contig 70314 bp, 68 predicted proteins | sample GOMGulsemesocosm_3_FD_184635 | JGI IMG/M metagenome (GOLD analysis project Ga0209395, IMG submission 184635) | Methane-oxidizing microbial communities from mesocosms in the Gulf of Mexico - GOM9D Gulf of Mexico (SPAdes) (version 2) | ecosystem: Environmental > Aquatic > Marine > Cold seeps...
CGAAACTAAAGGCTTTGGCTTCATCGAGCAAGAAAACGGCCCAGACGTTTTCGCTCACTTCAGCGCTATCCAAGGTGACGGTTTCAAAACTCTTGCTGAAGGCCAACGCGTTCAGTTTGACGTAACTCAAGGCCAAAAAGGCCCACAAGCTTCTAACATCGTTGCTATCTAAGTCCTAACAGACTTATTTGCAGCTGGCCTCCTAACCGAGGATTAAGCTTGTAAAGTTAAAGGGTAAGGCGTTTTCGTCTTACCCTTTTTTATTGCCTGAAATCCAGCTTCACGACAGTATTACCTATTTCTCCCCTTTGTTTTGTCACTTTTTTATCACTGAAACGTTTCGTAAAATGCGTTAGCATCATGCCCAAGCCAACGAAACATGATAGAAAGTGAATTCACAGAGGTTCGAAGGCATGGAGTTTTATCCCCTCGAAGTAATCGGCTACACCCCGGAGACTGAAGATGCAGCCTCTTTTGCATTGTGAATCCCCAGCCATCTCGCCACAACTTTTGCTTACCGTGCTGGGCAATTCCTGACCTTTAGAATCCTCTGGCAAGACTTCTTTATCGAGCGTTGCTATTCACTCTCCAGCTCACCAATATCCGACACAGTTAGCCAAGTGACTGTAAAACGGGTGACTGACGGCCGTGTTTCCAACTGGTTTAATGATCAACTTCGGGTAGGCTCAGAAATTCTGGTTGCACCACCCTCTGGCCGTTTTGTACTGCACGATGATCACAGCAATGATTTAATTCTCTTTGCTGGCGGCAGTGGCATCACCCCCATTGTGTCTATTATAAAAGCAGCGCTACAAACCACTAAACGTAATATCCAGTTAATCTACGCTAACCGTGATCTTGAGAGCGTAATTTTTAAGCAAACACTGGATGATCTAGTTAACGAGTATCCCCTACGGCTCATTTGTCACCGCCATTTTGATAAAGATCAGGGATTCCTCACACACTCAATCATTGAGCCCATTGTTGCCGAACGTTGGCACGCTGATTTTTATATCTGCGGCCCCGGCCCTTTTATGGATTTGGTAGAAGATACTCTGGAAAGCCATCAGGTCGACAATAGCCGAATTGCCATCGAACGTTTTTTTCATCATTGGACCCTGACCGTAAAGAACAAGAAGCCCCAAAAACTACGGTAAATGGCACTACTTCGGGGAAAAGTAAGTTTGAAAATATCACCTTAAAAGTGACAGCAAATGTCAGGATTACGACGCTACGTACCTAAAGGGAAAACCTTGCTGAAATCTGTATTAGCCGACCCCATTCTAGCCGAGGACATACCTTTTTCATGCCAGGAAGGTCATTGCGGCTCCTGCATGGCTATACTGAAAAAAGGAGAGGTAAAAATGCGTACTAATCGCATATTGTCAAAACGTGACCTCGCCAAAGGTTATGTACTGGCCTGCCAATCAGCCCCGGCCAGTGATGACCTCTGGATTGACTTTGATATCTAACCACAGCGTTTGAAATAATATTTTTGATTACTGTTGATTAAAGGAAGAGCAACTTAAGCATATTTTTACATTCTGACACAAAGGAGAAACGGAAATGACGGTTCTAGGAAAAATAGAAAAGGTCTGGCGGTATCCGGTAAAAGGCATGCAAGGGGAAGAAATTAGTGAGGTCTTCACAGGTTTTGGCGGTGTAATGGGCGACCGTGTCTACGGCGTGATTAATACCGCTGGCGAAAAAGGTTCGCCCATGGTTGACCGCACGTGATGATGAAGACTTTATGCTCTACCGCCCGCACTTCAAATCCGACAATAATCGCGTCCCCGGCGACTTGGCTGAATTCGAAGGCATAGCACCTGGCATTCACCCGCTCTACCCCGAACCTAACCAATTTGCCGTAGAGGTCGCATCCCCCGAAGGTGACGCATTCTGCATTGAGTCAGCTGAATTCATTGAGCACATAAAAAAACGCTTTGAGTTTAATTTGAAAGTGCATTTATCTGCACAAAAAAGCCAAGTGGATTGTCGCCCGCTATCACTAATCTCCCAGCAAACCTGCGACCAGCTTTCCTCTGAGCTTGATATGGGCATTAGCTACCGACGCTTCAGGCCCAACTTTTTAGTCAACTGGGCAAATGGTGAAGGCTTCCATGAAAACACCTTGATCGGCAAACGACTGAAAATTGGTTATCGTTGCGAAGTGACGTTTCTGGAACGTGATCCACGCTGTAAAATGGTGACGCTCGACCCGGATACCGGTGATAGCACACCAAAAATCCTTAAGCATGTCACCCTCGCCCATGAAGGCTATGCCGGTGTTTATGGTGCGATTTTAGTCGAAGGTGTGATTAAAGCTGGTGATGAGATTACTTTGCTTGAGGCTTAACTCTCTCTCGACATGAAAACATGTCTCTAGAGCAATTATAAATAAAAACGCCGAACTAAAATAAACTTTTGCTCGGCGTTTTTTGATCTGTTACTGCTCTTATCAAGAGCTACAGGACAACATCGAACACCCGGCCCGATGCCTTGCCCAATCCGGCCGTTTCTTGGCAAAACGTTCTTTATCAGGTTGATCATCATAGGGCTTGCGCAGCACATCAAGCAGTTCATTCACTTCGCTGTAATCACCCTCTTCGGCTTTATCGATGGCAAGTTGCGCCAGATAATTACGTAGCACGTATTTCGGGTTTACGACGTTCATAGCGATTTTACGTTCAGTATCGCTGCGCTCGTCTTGATTAAGGCGGTTTATATAAGCACGCAGCCATTCACCCGTGCGCGATCTAATTTCGTCGTTGAGCTGTTCAGGTTTGTAATAGGCAACCATTAACGGTGCCATCAGTTGCTCGTCGGTAACGATATCAAGATCAACATCGGTGTTGATCTCAGCCAGGTGACGATAAAATAGCGTCATGTCCGTTTCAGTTAATAGCAGCACCTTTTGTACTTCGTTGATCAGCGCTTCATCGATGTCCTTATTAAATACCTCAAACCCCAACTTGCTGGCCATCATGTCTTGCCAACCATCGTTATAGGTACGTGCGTATTCAAGAAGGCCTTCTTGAAACGGCTCAACAACTTTCATCATTTGATAAATAGCATTGGCCAGTTGCTGTAGATTCCACTGAGCCATCTCTGGCTGTTTGCCAAAACAATAGCGCTTGCCCTGTGCATCGGTAGTATTGGGCGTCCAGCCGGGATTGTAGTCTTCCAACCAGCCGTAGGGGCCGTAATCAATAGTAAGGCCAAGAATCGACAGGTTGTCGGTGTTCATCACGCCGTGAACAAAACCCACGCGCATCCAGTGCACCATTAATTCGGCAGTAGTACAGCAAACTTCGGCAAACCATTTTCCATAAACCTCAAAAGCCTGTGCTTCATCTGTTAAGTCTGCGCCATCGGCTAACAGGTGCGGGAAGTCGGAGGCAATAGTGAAATCCAAAAATTGCTTGAGTTCGTCCAGTTCGCCACGGAAAGAAAATAACTGAAAACTACCCATGCGAATAAAAGACGGTGCGACACGGCAAACAATCGCGCCAGGCTCTCTTTTGGGGTCACCGCTATAAAACATATCTCGTACCACCTGTTGGCCCGTTTCCAGCAGACTCAGCGCCCGCGCGGTGGGCACACCCAGGTGAAACATGGCTTCACTACAGAGAAACTCACGCACTGAGGATCGTAATACCGCCAAGCCATCCGCGCCTCGTGAATAAGGGGTCAGACCAGCGCCTTTAAGTTGTAGCGTCCAATATTGGCCCTGCTTATTTTTTATCTCACCAAGATTAATAACGCGTCCGTCACCCAGCTGTCCTGCCCAATTACCGAACTGGTGGCCGCCGTAACACATAGAAAAGGTATCCATGCCAGGGTGTTGTTCATTGCCAGAGAAGAGATCAACAAAGAGCTGGCTTTCACAATCCTCGTTATCAATATCCAATAAATCAGCGACTTCTCGTGAATAGGCGACCAATTTAGGGGCTGGCGTAGATTGAGGCTTCACCCGCGAAAAACAGGCGTTGCTCACTTGCCGAGGTTGGTTAGTGATAACGTGATCAGCCGGTAACTGCTCTGTAAATCGATTAACAAATTGCAGCGCTTCGAGGGTGTTTACTTTGCTGGATAAGGTCATAAATCTCTTTTCTGGTCGGGCCAGGGGTAGTGAATAGTGCTAGATATAGGCTTTAACAACAGATGATCTTAGCTGGGGGGTATATTGTTGACCACTATCGTAGAGGGTTAATTCCCAATCATCGGCCATCACATCGTGTTTCAGTATATAGATGCCGTCATCATCTCCATAGACTTTGAAATAACCATAGTCCGGCGCCAACCAACGGTCTATCACATCAATAACTTCAATTTTTCGAGCGCCAATAAAAAACCGTTGCGGTGCCATTTCACGCTTTGCGGCATCACAAAACACACGCACCATTAACAGCTTTTCTGCATTAGGCATGGGTAGATTACTCCATCTCCTATTAGCTTTACTTAACTCTCAAAATACCAGCCTCTAATATACCAGCCTCAGCAATCAGGTACGAGTTTCAGTCTCATGCTCCTTGGTATGTGAATGCCGCTCATAACGCTCCAGCGTTTCCTCGGTACGTCGATAACCATAATCAATCAGCTCCGAGGCACGGTGAAATTCGAAGAAAGTACAGAGGTTACGAGGAATTTCCACTAACAGATCAGGTCGGTATGCGGCTAATTTGAAGTGTGTCATTGCTGTTTGAACCGTTGCCATTGATTTGTACACCAGCTCAAAGGTGCTCAGCTCACCTTCATCCGAAAATTTACTGCGCTTACGTAAATTACCGATGTAGTTACCAATAACCTCCCGGTAACCACTACTGGATGTTGCTTCAATACTTTCATTTTCGGAGTCAGCAGTTTCGTCACTCTCTGCAGCATCAAGATTGGCATGCCGTTCCTCCGGGGCATTAAGATCAACGGCAATCGTCAAGGCCGTATGATTATGCAAGGTTGGCGCGATAGGTACTGGGTTAATCAAGCCGCCATCGACCAACAATTTATCCCCCTTGACCACAGGTGAAAATACCATGGGAACGGCCATTGAGGCGCGCACCGCGTCGAACAAGGGACCATGGTTAAGCCAGACCTCGCGTTGCTCATTGACATCGGTAGCCACTGCGGTGAAACCAATCGGCAGATCTTCAATATTACAGTCTCCGATTAACTCCTTGAGCACCTTGATAATGCGCTCACCTTTAAACAGCGAACGAGTAGAAAAAGAGAAATCTAACAGACCAAGAACATCCCTACGTTGCAAGTCACACAGCCATTGCTCATATAAATCGAGTTTTCCAGCTGCATAAATACCACCAATGAGCGCGCCCATTGAAGAGCCCGATATATAACGAATATCAAAGCCGCGATCAACCAGGCATTTAATCACTCCGATATGCGTAATGCCACGAGCGCCACCAGAACCAAGCACTAGTGAAATGGGAGTTTTTTCAAAAACCACAAAACGTCTCCTTCAGAACCAACCAATAACTGCCATTAAGTATAAGGATAGTTGTTACAAATTGCGCAGAACAGCCCCGACCGACATTCAGGATGACATTTCAAACCAGCTTTACCCATCTCATGTCATTTCGACCAGGAGGAAAAGTTTACCTTCTAATTAAAGAACTCCGATTGCGGATTTTTTTTATAGGAAGGATGGATCACCAGCAATGCAGGTAGAATTGTTAAGTTTGCCAACATTGCAAATAGCATCGCCAAGGCGGTTAACAGCCCAAAATAAATTGTCGGCACAAAATTGGAAAAAGCCAGTACTGAAAACCCGGCAATAATAGTGATCGACGTAAAATACATAGCACGCCCGATACTGGCATGACTGCGTTTCACTGCTTCACGTACATCACCTGTAGCATCAAATTCCTCACGGAAACGGTGCAAATAATGAATAGCATCATCCACCCCAATACCGATGCTAATGGCCGCAATTGTAATGGTCATCATATCTAACGGAATGTCGGCATAGCCCATAAAGGCAATCACTGACGCTGCAGCCATCACGTTGGGTAACAGCCCTAACAGTGCCAGATTGAAGGAACGCACCAACAGCGCAAACATCGCCAACGTTGCCAAAAGCACATAAGCCAGAGTAGAAGTTTGCGAGTCGAATAGCTGCTTAAGCATGTTGTTGAACAGTACCATCATGCCAGTAACCTGAACGTCCTTTTCAGAAAAACCTAAACCCTGACCGAACTGGTGTATCTGCTGCACCATCTTTTCACGCGAAAATAACGCACCGCTCTCCTTGATTCGGCCACTGATGCGCATCTCGCCACTGGCAGGGTCAGCGTAGGGATCAATCAACTGCTCTCGAATGGTCGCGGGTAATACCTCTAACACCACAGCCAGTTGCAAAGCATCCAGAGGATTCCCATCATTATGATCACGCGCCACCTTATCCAAGGTCGCCAGCGAGATCACCTTGCCCGTTTGCGGCATTTCCTCAAGATATAAATGCAATTCTCGCAGCATTTTCAGTTTATCTGGGGTGAACCAGTATTTCTCGGGGAATTCATCCTCAAAATAAAAGGGATCGTCTTCGTCTATTTCTTCGGTTTCGTAGGGCTCAAACTTCACAATCACTTCAAAGGGTACCGTGCCCCCCAAATGCTCATCGATATACTGCATACCAGCACGAATTTCAGTGTCATCTTTAAAATAATCGATAAACCGGTTATCCAGACTAACCTGATATAAACCCGCGCATATCACAACTACCAAAACCAGAGTGGCACCCAAAATAGATCCAGCCTGGTGGCGTGCCAAATGGCTCAGAAATATATTAATTTTTAACGGTTTAGCAAGCGTGACGCTAACTTCACCACGGGAAAACATCAGCAATAACGCAGGGAAAAAAGTGAAGGAAACTAAAAGCGCAAAGGCAATACCCACACACATCATCCAACCAAAATCCTCGACCGGCAGAATATCGCTGGAGGACAATGATGCAAAAGCTACCATGGTAGTGAGCGCGGTATAGAAACAAGGAGCAAATTTACTGTGCATGGTATCGAGCACCAACGCCGCATGGCTTTGGTCCGGCTGCGCAGCCAACAATTCACGATAACGAACAATCAAGTGAATACTAAAGGACAGCGAAATAATCGCCAGTAACGCCAAAGCATTAGAAGACACCACAGTAATCGGTTGACGAATAAAACCCAGCCAGCCAATCAACAACGCAATAGTCAACGCACTGCTGAACAGCGGCAACAACACCCACCGAATACGACGGAAAAACACATACAGCATGATAATAATAATCAGCCCCACCGCTGCACCGAATATCAGCACATCATTTTTCACAAAGGCAATCATGTCAGCAGCAATCATTGGCACACCGCCAAGATACAGCTGAGCATCATCTAGATAGGTGTCACGAATGACACGAACCTCACCAATCAACTGCTCCCGTTGTTTTGAGTAACGCACTTTTTCAGCCGCATAAAGCGCCTCAATATCCGCCAACTCAGGGTTATTGGACCCGCCATTCTCACGTAATTTTTTTCGCTGCGCGCGTAGACTGTCCAATTCAGTATCAAAACTTAAACCAATGCGTAACGCAGTGGTATTAGCATCCCTCGACACCAGTAAATCAGCATACAAGGGGCTACTGCTCAACTCGACGCGAGCCAATTGATAATCAATTTCAGGAGACCGTAAGGTCCTCAACTGTGCCGTTTGGCGAAGATCAGTGTCGCCAACGTTGTCCAGCAACGGCGCATCCAGAATGCTGAATACAGCGCTGACATTATCCAACGCCTCCAGCTGGCTTTGAATTTCAGCAAGGGCGGTCAGCGTTTGCTCAGAAAAGAGTTTACCGCTGTCTGGTGTATAGGTCAGAAACAGCGCCTCTTCACCGCCAAAACGCTGTTCCACCTGACGGTAATAAGCCAGGTCGGCATCCCCCTCTACCACCAAGGTATCCGAAGAAGCTTCAAAGGAAAATCGTGGCCAGAAGCTCGCTGCTAACAGGCATAACAGCACAACAAAAAACAAAATAGAACGCGGATAATTGAGACTTTTGAGATAGAGGGAAGACAAACAGAACTCCGCTGTAAAATAAAAGGCAATATAAACACCACCAGAAGAAGCGCTCAAACTCTTTGCAGATAATAGTCAATGCTGCACCGCTTTAAAACCACGATCACATCAGATTGATCAAGCCTGCAATTTTATTGTCATAACCTGCATAGGCAACTCAGGGAACATCCTATGATCAAACCCATCTGGCAGCCCTCAAAGCTGCGCGTAGCACAGGCAAATATCAGTCATTATCTGGACTATCTGAGTGATAACTATGCACTAGAGTTCACTGATTATTCATCTCTTCACAGATGGTCAATCGATAACCGTGCGCAATTTTGGGCATCAATATGGGATTTTTGCGGTGTTATAGGTGACCCGGGGGAGCAGGAGCTTATCAAAGGCAATCACATACTGGAGGATCGTTTCTTTCCCTCAGCCAAACTTAATTTTGCTGAAAACCTGCTTCAACGGCAGGATCACGACGATGCAATGGTGTTTTGGGCAGAAGACAAAGTCGGCCAACGTATTATCTGGAAAGAGCTTTATGAAGAGGTTTCACGGCTGAGACAGGCACTGATCGAGTTAGGCATCAAATCAGGTGACCGTATTGCCGCTTATATGGCCAACACACCACAAACCGTTATCGCCATGTTGGCATGCACCAGCCTTGGGGCCATCTGGTGTTCCTGTTCGCCTGACTTTGGCGAACAGGGAGTTATCGAGCGTTTCGCTCAAATTGAGCCCACGTTATTGTTTGCACACACACATTACTATTACACAGGGAAAAAGATTGATAACAGCGGCAAGATCAACAAGATAGCTACAAAAATTAAATCGTTAAATCACATCATTATCACATCCTACGGGACAGAACCCTTAGCCGATAGCAATTCTGCCCCTGAGGGTAGTCAATGGCTGTACTGGCATGAACTACTGCGCCCATACCAAAGCCAGCCTATCGAATTTGAACGTTTCCCTTTTCATCATCCGCTGTATATTTTGTTCTCCAGCGGTACAACGGGCATCCCAAAATGCATTATTCACAGTGCGGGCGGCACATTGTTGCAACACCTGAAAGAGCACCAGTTACATTGTGACGTCAAACCCAATGACCGCCTGTTTTATTACACCACTACCAGTTGGATGATGTGGCATTGGCTGGTATCCGGGTTAGCCAGTAAAGCTACATTACTACTCTATGATGGTTCACCCACCCATCCCAACGACAGTATGCTGTTCATGTTCGCCGATGCTGAGGATATGACGCTGTTTGGCACCTCTGCCAAGTTCATTGATACGTTGGCGAAGAACAATGCCCGCCCTGCACAGGTTCACAGCCTGGAAACCCTGCGTACTATAACCTCAACAGGTTCTACCCTCAGCCCGGAGCATTTCGACTATGTCTATCAACATATAAAAAGCGATGTGCAGCTTTCCTCTATTTCCGGCGGCAGTGATATCATTTCCTGTTTTGTATTGGGCAATCCAATGACTCCTGTTTACAGAGGTGAAATCGGCTGTGCTGGCTTAGGTATGGCTGTTGAAGTATTTGATGCAGAAGGACAGGCTGTTCAGCAACAAAAGGGCGAATTGGTTTGTACTAAGGCCTTCCCCTCCATGCCCATTGGCTTTTGGAACGACCCCAATCACAGTAAATACCATAGCGCTTACTTTGAGAAATACCCGAACACTTGGGCGCATAGTGACTTCGCTGAAATCACAGATCAACAAGGCTTTATTATTTATGGTCGTTCGGACACCACGCTTAACCCCGGAGGTGTCCGTATTGGCAGCGCAGAAATCTATCGACAAGTAGAACAGATACCCCAAGTGCGGGACAGCGTGGTGATAGGCGAACAATGGCATGATGACATTCGCATCATCCTATTTGTGCAGCTAAGTGAAGGTGTGTATCTGGATATGGCTTTGATTGAAGCAATAAAAAATCAAATCCGATTTGGCGCTACACCTCGCCACGTCCCAGATCTTATTTATCAAGTGGACGATGTGCCTCGAACCCGTTCTGGAAAGATTGCTGAATTAGCCGTCAAGGCCGTTGTGGAAGGCAAAGAAGTGAAAAACGCAGGTGCGTTAGCCAACCCTGAAGCGCTGGACTGCTATAAACATCTCGTTAAACATCATCACCGAAAACTTGTGATGTAAGTCATTAGCACCCTTTACCTTTAGCAGCCTATTAGGCCGCGTTCATATGCCTGCGTTGCTCATCCAGGCCATCCCAAAAGGCTGCCACGCCATCAAGCATTTCATTGCCGACCCGAATAAAGTCCGCTTCATCAATGTTACGCTCAAAATACAACTCCTCAAGCTCTTCCTGAGTATGAAGCGCGTGTTGAGATTCAATGCGACTGTGCCAGGTAAAAAACCCCACCGGTAATGATGACTCGGCACACTTATTATATCGCTCAAGGCCTAGCGATAATTCATCCCAGAAGCCAGCCGCTGCCCAATTCTCCACAGCATAACTGGCCGCCTGTGAGGTACGGTAATCCTCATTACCGTAGAGACGAATCAACTCATCACAATAAAACAGGGTCGCCGCTGTACCGTGACAGCGTCGTCCCACATCCGCAAAGCCAATTCCCAATCGAGACGCTATTGTCATCAACCATTCAAAATGAGCCGCTCTGAAACGAAAAACACCACCATCAACAGAACCCTCAGTAATCGTAGGTCCGGCAGACTCCTTCGCCAACCGTTCAGGTTTTACGTCTTGATCAGCTTCACCGGCATTAAACAAAACGCCAATCTCATTGGCCAGAATTTCCTTGGAAACCCGCATACCCTCCAAAGTGTCGGCGTTAATCATTTTTTGCAATTGGGCAACCAGGAATTGATTGGAAAATACTGAAAATTGCACGATAAAGGCTGCGACCTGTTCACGCGTCTGTTGCCCCCGCTGGAACCAAGCCGTGTAGTGATTATTGGTAATGACCCGATGTTGTAGCAACTTTTCAGTAATAGTGTGTTGGAAAGCCATAAAACGACGCCCCTTGCTGGAACTAAAGCCCGGTCGCTGTTCAGCAATAGCGAGCAATGTGGACGTACTCAACCCGGTTAATTGTTGAGATTGCGCAAACTGTGCAATTTTAGGGTCATTTACGTGTGTCATACAAACCACTCCTTTTCTTGTAACGTTAGACCAACCGATTTTTTTCCAGTTTCCTTAACGCTGCTCACTCAAAATCAGGTTGATTTTCTGGCGCAGCCGCCTGAAAAGCCGGTAGAGAAATACAATGCGTGTAAATTGAGCACAACCGGGGCATCGCCGTCAGATCACAGTCAAAACGCAGGGCATTATAAACCTGGGGAACTAGACAAATATCAGCCAACGTCGGACTGTCTTCATAACAACAGGTTCCAGCCAAAAAATGCTGTTCAAGCAGCGATTCAAAGGCGGCAAAGCCTTCCAAAATCCAACCCTGATACCAGCTTTTTATTTGTCCGTCCTGAGCAGAAAAATCCTGTTTTAGCCTGTTAGTTACTCGCAGATTATTAAGCGGTTGGATATCACAGGCAAGCAGCTGCGCCAACGCCCTAACGTAGGCTCGATCACGCACAACATCCGGTAGCAGGGCTGGCTTCGGATAACACTCTTCCAGATATTCAATAATCGCCAGCGACTGGGTCATAACACGCTGCCCGTCCACCAGCGTTGGCACCATCGATTGCGGATTATGTTGCTGATACTCCGCCGCATGTTGTTCACCGCCGTGCTTCAAAAGGTGGATATAACGAGCTTCAAAGGGTAAATCCTTTAGCGCCAGCGCGATACGTACTCGATAACTGCAGGAACTGCGGAAATAACTGTACAGCGTAAGTTCTGTCATCACACCACCTGCTGTCTAATGGCGCCAAAAATGGATTGCCCTTGCCGATCCAGCATTTCAATCTGCACCTCATCACCCGGCTGTAAGTAGGTTGTTTCAACCTGCCCATTATTAATAATTTCCAACACTCTTTTTTCTACCAGACAGGAACAACCCCGTCCTGTATCACGATTTGAGACAGTGCCTGAGCCAATAAGCGTACCCGCGGACAGCGTACGGGTTTTGGCGGCATGACTAATCAACTCAGGAAAACCAAATTGCATATCCTCGCCCGCTTCCGGATTCCCAAAACTCTGCCCATTGAGATTCGTTAGTAACGGCAGATTTAATCTGGCGCCATCCCAGGCACCACCTAACTCATCAATCGTCACCGCCACAGGGGACAAAGCTGAAGCTGGTTTTCCTTGCACAAATCCGAAGCCTTTAGCCAATTCAGATGGGATCAACTCTCTTAAAGATACATCGTTAATCAGCACAAAAAGCTTGATGTGGTGGGCTGTATCAATGTTCTTCACCCCCATAGGTACATCGTCGGTCAGCACACCAATTTCCGCTTCAAAATCCAGTCCCCAACGCTCATCCGTAAGTGTTAAAGGTGTACAGGGCCCCAACAGGCTATCACCAGCTCCTTGGTACATAAGAGGATCTGTCAGCAACTGTTCTGGTAGGCTGCTGCCTCGAGCTTTGCGAACACGCTCAACGTGAGGCAGGTAAGCACTGCCATCCAGCCATTGGTAGGTACGCGGTAAGGGGGCCGCTAAATGGTTTACGTCTAACGGAAATCCGAGGGAGGGGTAGTCATTTAATCTCTGGTAGGTTTTTGCTAATTGGGGTGCCAACTGATGCCAGTTTTCCAGCACCACTTGCAATGTCAGAGCTATCTCAGGTACTTCTATGCCACGCGTTAACTCTCGATCAACCACGATCAAAGTACCATCACGTCCGCCTTTGTTGAGTGATGCCAACTTCATACATCTCCTCCTTGCCATGAATTGACGTAATCAGGCCATTCAATGCCGACAGGCATATCCGCCAACGCTAGCGCATCACGGCTATCGATCATCACGGCCACCTCATTGGTTTCTTTGCGTAACGCCTGTTGACCTACTTTCAGTGCTTTAGGATGCGGACCATGAGTGATACCGGCTGGGTGCAACGTCAGCATGCCGGGATAAATATTGTCACGGGAAAAAAAGTTACCCTGGTGATAAAAAATGACTTCATCATAATCGTCATTATTATGAAAAAATGGCACCTTAAGCGCCCCGGGATCACTTTCAATAGGCCTGGGCACAAAGGTGCAAATTACAAAACGGCTAGCTATAAAGGTGGCATGTGCTGAGGGCGGCACATGATAACGCGCGCTCATCAATGGTCGTATATCACGCCAGTTGATACGTACCGGCGCTAAAGAACCGTGCCAGCCCACCGCATCCAGCGGATTAAACGGGTAACTAAGCGTGCTGAGTTCACCATGGCGTTTAACCTGTACCTGCCAAGCTTCCTCTGTCTGCTGAGCAATAAAAGCATCGTCGATTTTAGGGGTATCCAGCATGGCTGGGTCAAATATTGCATGCTCACCAACAAGGCCCTTGTCGGGCAATCGGTAACTGTCATTGCTGGCCTCAATCAGCAACATTGAAACGTGCTTTTCAAGCGTAACGCGCCACATCGTACCTCGTGGCAGCACCACGTAATCACCCTCACTAATGCTCAGATGGCCATAATCACAGAACAGTTCAGCCTCACCCTCATGAACAAACAACAGCTCATCACCATCAGCATTACGAACCAGATGACTCATACTTACATCGATTTTCCAAAAGCGTATTTTAACTGCCTGGTTAGCCAATAGCATAGTCGCTTGCCAAGGTGATGAAACAGCCTTCTCGATGTGAGTGGTATCCAGTGCTCGCGGGCGTAGAGGGCCTTGTACATCACTCCATCCAGTAGGTGCATGACGATGGTACATTTGCGTGGACGGCCCATAAAAACCTTCCCGGCCCAGCTCCCGCTCAAAGGTATCAGTCGGTAAATCCGCATGCGCCTGACGTGATGCGGAACCTTCAACACGTGGTAGTGAAATCCAGCGAGATTGCCCCATTTCAAATCACTCCCCTTTCCAGTTGGTCACGCTCCATGGCCTCAAACAGGGCCTGAAAATTACCCTCACCAAATCCTTCGTGATCCTTGCGTTGAATAATCTCGAAAAAAATTGGACCAATGACAGTCTCGGTGAAAATTTGTAACAATAAACCGTCGCCACTATGTGGAGAGCCATCAATCAAAATACTGTTTTTTTGAAGCCGGCGAAGATCTTCACCATGTCCTGGCACACGTTCATCAATCTTGTCGTAATAGGTGTTAGGTACACTCATAAAGGTTATACCGTGTTCACGTAGCGCTTCGACCGTGGCATAAATATCATCTGTCGCCAACGCAATGTGCTGCACCCCTTCACCATGATATAGGTTCAGGTATTCCTGAATTTGCGAGCCGGGCTCGGTGGGTTCATTGATAGGAATGCGGACCTTACCGCAGGGACTGACCATAGCCCTTGAACGCAGCCCGGTTTGTTTACCGTGGATATCAAAATAGCGTATTTCACGAAAGCCAAAAATGCGTTCGTAAAACCCAGCCCATTCATCTAAATGGCCAAGGCAGACATTATTGGTGAGGTGATCCACTTCCCTCAGACCCACACCTATCGGATGAAAGGAAACGTCCGCTTCAGGCACAAAATCGACATCGTAAATACTGTCGTGAGAATAGGCATCAATGAGATAGATAAGACTGCGACCAACCCCGTAAATGGCCGGGATATTCAGTTCCATAGGGCCTGGCTGGCTGACATGGGGTTCGGCACCAAGTTCAATTGCACGCTTCAGCGCCTCGGCAGCATTTTCAACCCGTAGGCCAATGGCACAGACTGAAGGTCCATGTATCCGCGCAAAGCCTTGCGCAAAACTTTCCGGTTCATGGTTAACAATAAAGTTGATGTTGCCCTGACGATACAACACCACATCCTTGGAACGGTGCTTACCAATAGCAACAAAACCCATCTGTTCAAACAATCGCGCTAGCTGGTGGCTATCCTGAGCAGTATATTCAACAAACTCAAAACCACCGATCCCCATGGGGTTACTGGCACGGTTTTCCATGGCCACCTCCCTGAATTACAAGTCCCGATACTATCAGTTTAGACCAGAGCCCTAGGCGCGGGGTTCAATGGCAGGTCCGCAGCCTCTCAGTGCACTCGCATTCTAACGATCAATTAGAACCGAACTTCAGGATGCCTATGCTATCGAAAACATTAAGAAGAGCGCTTTACGTAACGTAATGTGGTGGTAATGCCACGTCCAAATAAGTCGCTCAAAATAACAAAAAACAACTTATTGAGGGCGCGTATGACGTCTCAACAAACTCATTTAAATATCAGCCATGGTTTTTTGCCCGCCAACGACCCTCTCACTTCGTTACCTGCACTCTTCTCAGACTGGGAAGATGCCGCACAAAATTTGCCCAAACTGTTACTAAGTGATCACCTCCAGCCCTTACTTAACGCATTGCCTCCCTTTCCCGTCGAAAAACTCAGCAACCAGGCTGAAATTGAGCGGGCCATGGTGATCTTATCGTTTATCGGCCACGCCTATGTGTGGGGGACAAAGAAACCTGTACAGACATTATCAGCCCGCTTGGCGGTGCCTTGGTATGAACTATCAAAACGACTTGGAAGGCCACCGGTACTGTCCTATGCCTCCTACGCGCTCCATAACTGGCGCCGCCTGCAAGCAAATCGCCCGGTTGAACTTGGCAATATTGCGCTGCTGCAAAACTTTCTCGGAGGAATTGATGAAGAGTGGTTTATTCTGATTCATGTTGATATTGAAGCTAATGCAAGACCCGCTATGACTTCTATACCCGCGGCACAAAACGCCGTAACGACAAATGATCCCAATAAATTGCTCAACGCCATGCTCACTATCGCCGAATCACTAACCCGCATATGTCAAAGCCTGGCACGGATGCCCGAACATTGTGATCCTTACATCTATTACAGCCGTGTCAGGCCCTTCATTCATGGCTGGACCAACAACCCCAGCCTGCCCGACGGATTAATATACGAAGGTGTACCCGCCTATCAAAACAAACCTCAAAAGTTCCGCGGCGAAACCGGTGCGCAGAGCAGTATCATTCCCGCTCTGGACACTCTGCTAGGCATCGAACATGAAGATGATCCGCTGAAAGAATATCTGTTGGAAATGCGGGCCTATATGCCGCCGGGACACCGCGCTTTTTTAAACCAACTAACTGAAAGACCTTCGTTACGAAAGTTTGTCATACGTGAACGTAACAACTCACCAGAACTAGTCAAAAGCTACAATAACTGCGTAACACTGATTGAACGTTTCCGCACCCTGCACCTGCAGTACGCGGCCAGCTACATCCATCAACAATCACAAACTGACAGCACAAACCCCACGGATATCGGCACGGGTGGCACGCCTTTCATGCGTTACTTGGATAAACATAAAAAGGAAACAACACGTTTCTTAATTTGAGGCAAATAAAAAAGCGAACCCTCTGGTGAAGTCCGCTTACAAAAACACTAAATAGTTAGCCGGTGAATATCCAAAAAGCATCTGCTGTTTACTGACTACCGAATAACCTGCTCGTCATTTTCCTTAGACTCCTTGGCAATACTTCGTGAACGCAGCAGTTTATTTCTATCCTTATTTTCATAGGCCAACTCGTAATAACTTGGCGTTAATTCAATGGCTTTATCGAAGAATTGATCGGCCTCGTCATGCTTACCCTGCAACATGCATAAATACCCCATGCTGTTATAGGCAGCAGATTTTTCCATAACCCGATTTAACGTCATTAATGCATCCTCATACCGTCCCGTACGAGTGTACAACAACCCCAGATTGCGCCAAGTACGTTCATAATTTGGATTGTAATTCAGGGCTCTACGGAAATACTTCTCAGCAAAAGTCCAATTATTTGCTAGATAATAGGAATAGCCCAAATTGTTATTTATCTGCGCTGATTTTAAGCGAATATGACTAGCCTTTTGGTAAAGCTCAATTGCCACTTCGTAATCACCGTTAAGGTCGGCCAGAATGCCTAACCCGTTATAGGCCCATACAGGAGAGGACTGGTCATAGGGCTCCACAGCTGCTTTCTGCATAGTTACAGCTTCGGCTTTGGAAAGCGCCTCTTGCTTAGCCCTTAACTGGGTACCAGCTTGCTTCGCTTTATCATTGCTTTGAGCTAGCTGTTGTTTAATTTTTGCGGACTTTTCCTGTTGCTCTACAGACTGAGGCTGAGATTGCAGTTGATCTCTTTTAGCTTCAAGTTGAGTCAGCTGTGATTTAACCAAAACCGCATCGGGATGATCTTCCGTAAAGTCCTCTAATAGAGTTGCCAGCTCTATGTTTAACGCAGCTATTTTTGAATCAAAACGCGTTAGGTTTCCGTTACTATTTCCCAGGCTATTTACTTGTCCATACAGCTCACTGCGATATTCAAGTGTTTCCCGAAGGTCCTTTTTAAGCCGACTAATATCCGATTTAATCTGCAGTATTTCTTCGTTACTAGCTGCTGGAATAACGTCATTTTTTTCCATACCAACAAATCTTTTTTTATCAGATTTAATCGCCGAATCGAAGTATTGACGTGCGGTAGTGTAATTTCTTGCTTTTAAATGAATCAGACCTAGCGTCTGTAATGCTGCGGTATCATTAGGCTTGCTTTCAAGGACTTTATTAAAAGCCTTCTCGGCAAGCTCTGAGTTACCTCGAGTACGGTGTATAGAACCGATTTTAAAATAAACAGTAGCCTTATCCGCAGCCCCATCCAAGGCTTTTAAGTAAGCGAACAAGGCTTTATCAAGCTCTCCTTTACCTAATTCAGCGTCGCCCAATACGGTATAATCAACACCTTCATCGGCAGTGAATACATTTTCAAAGGTAACCGGCGATTTTCCATCGTAGAGCGGATCATTCTCTACCCGCATATCCGGTGTATTAGCAACAGTTGCGCAACCTGATACAAACACCGCCAACAGCATTAAGCCCCAAAATTTAGCTACTGCCATTTGTTCCATCATGCATAACTCCTTTTAAAGCTTTATGATTCATCTGACTTCTAATGCGATAAAATTTTGAGCGCAGCCATAAATTTCATAACCGCCGGTCCAATCGCCACAAGAAAAAATGAAGGCCACAAACAGAAAATGAGTGGGAACAGCATTTTGGTTCCGACCTTAGCAGCCGTTTCTTCAGCAGCCTGTATCCTTTTATCCCTAAATTCTTCTGAATAAATTCGCAACCCTTCAGCTACACTCGTACCAAAGCGAACACTCTGATCAATTAGTACAACTAAACTCTGAATTTCTTCGAGGCCTGTTCTATTTGCTAAATTTTGTAGCGCTTCAACTCTTGGAACCCCTAGCCGAATTTCTGTATTTACTAATGATAGTTCCTCTGCTAATTCTTGGTGACTCACATTCAAGTCTTTAGCAACACGCTGAAAAGCTGCAACAAGGCCTAATCCAGACTCAACACATATCACTAATAAATCAAGGGCATCTGGAAAACCTTTGCGTAACAGTTTTTTACGAGCTTCTAAGCGGCGCTCTAGAAGTATATTTGGAGTTACAACCCCAATCACAGAGGCGATTACCATAAATAAAAATATTTGGGTGCCTTCAAGTTCAGGAAAAATCGGCACAACAAACAAAACGATCAACGGTAATGTTATGGCCAACAACATCTTCATGCCATAAAAGGTCATAAGTGCATTCGGGTGCCTAAATCCCGCATGTACGAGCTTTGAACTAATATGTGCCCGCTCCCACTCTTTTTTCGGCAGCACAACCTTCGCAGCAGGCTCTAAGAAATGTGCAAATTTGTCCTGTGCAGTCTCGTCTGGCGCACCGGCTGGGTGCTGGGCTTCCACCATGTTTGCTAACCGTCGCCGAACAGGGTCAGAAAGCCCTACAACCAAAGTCGAGCAGGCAAAAACCAGAAGAAATATAGACAACGCCGTCAGTACAAGAAAAAGTGCCTTACGCTGTCCTTCATCCTGAATGTAGTTTCCAAGCAGTTCCAGTAAATACTCCATAGAATCACCCTATTATTTTCAGTAATTTTCCCGATGTCATACATCGATACGAATGACTTTCCTTATCCAGAAAATACCTATTATCATAAAAATAAACGCCCAAAGTATTAAGTTTCTCCCCATTTCACTGTCAGTTAAAGTGGTTAAGTAGGTGGGGCTGGTAAGTGATATCACTATAAACAACATAAAAGGCACCAGAATAAGGACCCATGCGGACATCCTTCCTTCTGCGGAAAGCGTACGGACCTTTCTATGAAACCGATAACGCCCTCGAATTACTTTACTGATATTTTCCAGTATCTCAGCCAGATTACCCCCTGTTTCCTTCTGGACTAAAATAGCCGTCACTACACCCATAACCGTCACGCTAGGCACCCTATCGAGCAACCCCAACATAGCAGGCCGAAGGTCGGAGCCGTAATTTAAATCATTAAAGGTAATTCCAAATTGTTTCGCGATGGGATCAGGCATTTCATTTGCTACAAGGTTTAAGGTCTCCGTAAACGGATGACCTGCCTGTAAAGCACGCTTCATAATATCCAAGGCATCGGGCAACTGTTCTTCAAACTTGGAACGATAGAGTCCCCTATCCCGCAGCAGTTTCACAAACATCAGTAAAACGCCCATGGCAGCAATAATAAAAGACAACCACCAAACGCCGAGCAAAAACAAGCTAATTAAAAACAAAGCCACAGCAAGCATTAGTGACGTGGTGACAAAACGATAGCTCGTTGTCTTAGAACCAGATTCACGCAATATACTGGTTAAATGTGGAACTCCTGGTAAAGCCTCAAACCACCTCTCGATTGGGGGTAGCTCTTTTAAGTATTTTTCACGTAATAGATTGACGGTTTTTTCATAGTCAACCTCATGCTCAATTTCCCGCAATCGCTGTTTCAAGCGCTTACGTGTCCGCTTTCCTTCACCAAAAACTGGTACAACCATTGCAAAAATAAGCAATGTCACAGCAATAAACACCATAATTAAGAACATGGATTCAAGCATGGTATTACCTCGCAATCAGTCTGTACTAAATACTTCTATTGGTAGATCAATGCCCATTAATTTCAGTTTTTTATAAAATCCAGGGACAATGCCCGTGGGCTGGTAAGTACCTATCACGTTGTCCTCTTTATCCATCCCTGTACGATGGAACTGATAAAGTTCCGACATGGTAATAATCTCACCTTCCATGCCATTAATTTCCTGAATGCTGACTATACGACGACGACCATCTTCCTGACGTTCCAACTGGATAACAACATCGAGTGCGGAAGCAATCTGAGCACGTAAGGATCGCGGGGGAAACTCTATACCGGTCATCATCACCATGTTTTCAACACGACTTAGAGCATCCCGTGCTGAGTTAGCATGTATCGTTGTCAGGGAACCTTCATGTCCGGTATTCATAGCCTGCAACATATCTAAAGCCTCGGCTCCCCTGACCTCACCCACGATGATACGATCAGGCCTCATCCTCAGGCTATTTTTCACAAGATCTCGTTGAGTTACGGCGCCCTTGCCTTCGATATTAGTAGGTCGAGTTTCAAGACGAACAACATGAGGTTGCTGTAATTGAAGTTCCGCCGAATCCTCGATTGTAATAACCCGCTCTCTGCCTGGAATATAGCCAGATAGTACATTCAACAGCGTTGTTTTACCCGTGCCTGTACCGCCAGAGATCAAGACATTCAATTTTGCATTGATGATGGCATCGAGAATTTTCACCATGGGAGCAGAAAGAGTGTTCATCTCCTTCAGCTTTTCCATAGACAGCATTTCAACCCCAAACCGTCTAATTGAAATGATCGGGCCATCTAACGATAAGGGGGGGATAATCACATTTACACGAGAGCCATCGGCCAAGCGTGCATCCACCATAGGAGAGGATTCATCTATTCTTCGACCAACCTTTGATACGATCCGATCAATAATATTCAGAAGATGAGCTTCGTCATCAAAACACACATCCGTAAGTTCAAGAAACCCTTCACGTTCCACATAAATATTTCTATCGGTGTTAACCAGAATATCTGAAACTGTTGGATCACCCAGAAGGATTTCCAATGGCCCTAGCCCAAGAATTTCATTTTCTATTTCGTGAATTAAACGTTTTCTTGACTCAAGATTAAGAGGAACTGCCTCCTCATATATCAAACGTTCACAGATTTCTCGAATCTGGGTACGTGCCTGTTTTTCTTGCATACTATCAATTAGGGATAGATCAATAACCTTTAAAAGTCTCTGATAGACGTCCTGTTTGCATTCACGTTCCTGAGCAGTCAAAGCATTCTTTTGTTTATATACGCCATCTAGGAGCGCCTCTTCAGGGCACCCATTACTAATGGCACCCTTCTCAGTTAACTGTTTTTTTTCGCTAAATGTTGCAGCCATGCTTATTACTCCCTTTTATAAACGAGCCCTCAATCGTTCAATCAGACTTTTCTTACCAGGTACAGCCATGCCTCCTAACTCAGCACTCAAGTCCGTAAGCTCTTTTGTAATTAGGGCTGTTCGTGCAAAGGTATAGAGCGGAATCCCGTTATTTAGACTGTCATTTACACGCTCAAAGTCATTAGCCACAACAACGGGAGAAAGGCCTCTGAATGCTTTTTCAATATCACTAAACGTAATCTCAGAGTTTTTTTGATATCGGTTAATAATGGGAATGATGTGTGATTTATCGATTTGAAGATCCTGACAAAGAATCCTCATGAGTCTCGACGCATCAGAAAGATGAGTAACCGACTGTTGAGTAACCAATAAAACTTTATCCGCTCGCTCCAAAACAGTTGTTGTCAGTGCATCGATATGCCTTGGTATATCCACAATAATTTGATCATAGGTTTTAGCTAGCAAATCAAGCAGCATTTCAATACGAGCACCCAAAGTATCATCCTGATAAAGTAATTCGTGGTTCTCGGCACTTATTACGCGTAAACCACTTTCGTGACTTAAGAGGTAACCCTCAAGTGAAAATTCATCCAACTCATCAATCATTTGCAGCGCTTCAATTAACCCCCGTTTTGGTGAAAGGTCAAGGTACTGCCCCGGTGACCCAAACTGAAGATCCAAATCAATCAATACCACTCGCTGCTCCATAGCCACTGAGAGTATATGAGAAATATTACTGGCCAGCAGCGAAGCCCCCGAACCACCTTTGGTATTCATAACGGCAACAATATTAGCGCCACTTTCACGGCCACTTTTCAGAATTTCATCGACAATATGGGCTATTGAGTCAGTCAGTTCATCAAATTCAACTGGTTCAGTAAGAAAGTCACGAGCGCCAGCTTTCATAGCCCAACGCATGGCTTCATGACGCTCATTGTGGCCTATCACAATCATTGGGGGTCGTTGATCTACTGGCCTGTTAGCGTATTCCTCGAACTCTTCTTCACAGCTAAGATCATTTTGAATAAAAACAACCAAATCCGGTAGATTATCTTTATCCAACCCATAGAGAGGATCACAATGTCCATTACTAATAAGTTTTTTAGAAATCAAGAATTCCGGAAAAGCCTCAGCGATTTTATCCCCAATATTAAGGGCCTCAGTATTTCGACTGGTACACATCAAGCTGATAATAGGCGTTTTTTTTAGTCCGTTATCACCTTCAAAATCTTTTTTACTGCGAGTTAAATGCAAATGATCTTTTAGCATGTTGTCCCCCCCGAACCCGCTGGCGTGATGCCCAGACTTTCAGCGGGCAAAGTGGTTTGAAAAGTCGGTGCATTAAATGTTCTCGATATAGGGAAAAGTGCTTCGTGCTGATACCCCTGTATGCTTGCTCGAACATAGCGAATTTGATCGAAATCACCTATAGGATCAGCCACTAAGTTTCCAGACTCGTCCAGGTACTCAACCACTAGTTCAGTTGAGTCAATGTTCAGAACGATGCCATCTAGCCTCGAAGTCAAGTTGAAACTGGCCTGTGAGGCGACAGGGCAAACCGACGCAAGGCGTGCTCCGCGACGTGCCACTTCATCAAGCACATTAAAAACAAAAAGTAAGCGAGCTACTTCTAGGACAAGAAACAGGGCCACCAAAAAAACAGAGCCTATAATGGCAAACTCAACAGCGAACAACCCTTTTTGCCATTTGGGTGGTTTAACGAAGTTACGATAATTATGCATGACATCTCCCTCCTATTACCCTAAAGCACGGACAGTGATGGAGCTTCGCAAAGGAAATGCCAGATTCCAGCCACCGCCAGGGGCACCAAAACCAAAATCCGAGAAAAAGTCTCCAAATATAGTGGGGAAGTCATATGCGATTTCGATTCTCACATGCCCATCTAAGCCGTCAAGCTCAACGGTAACATCGCTAAGAGTGAAGCCCACGAGGACAGACGTGGCGCCGTTAGTAAAACCATCAATCTCGCCATAGACAATGATATTTTTGGTATCGTCAACATTACCAGGACCAACATCATCCAGAACAATCTGGCCCAGATCTCCAGGTGGTATGGCTTCGCGTGCGATATAGGTTGCACCATTCTGCATCGCTTTATTGAGCGTGTTCTGGAGCATCATCATGTGACTAAATTCACCAGCCAGCATCGCCAGAAACAGGATTATAGGTAATACAATAATCGCTTCCACCATGGCCAAACCGCTTTGCGATTGGTTTGATTTCGATCTCATAGCGTTCATATTACTACCCTCATGAATCGTCGCTGCCCACGTCTTTAAACAAAACGATTTTATTGACTCCAGTCTCTTCCTCTGTCACGACGCCGCTACCGGGACAGCCATGAAAAAATTCACCAATAACAAACGACTGATTACCAGTGCCGCCAGCCGGATTCCGCACCGGTTGAGTTAAGTAGTAGCAGCCAAAGCCCAGTACCTCTACAGGTCCTCGCCCATTAGTCGTATTAATACAATCACCTATGACGACCCTGACTTCCCGACGCTTGTACCTACCTGTATCGGGAACCCAAGAGCCATTGCTGCCGTATAGGGCCTCATAACCATCATGGTCATAGGGTCCATCCGTTCCAATAATTTGGCCCGGCTCAGTTATCACCACTGGAACGCCACCCTGGGTCTGGGTGAGTGTGCCATCGTCCGCTAAATTAACCCCCGCGTTAGCTGGGTTATCATCAGGATGATTCAAGTAATAATCCGGTAGATAAACACTAGGATCGAGAGGACCCGTTGACTCTCCGAAGCGCAGATTGAGGCCTTGTCTGAGCGGTCCTGCGCACTGACCGGGCTTGGTATCTATGACGCCAGACAGGCACTCATTGAAACCTCCAGCAGCAGCCGCTCTTAAATCATTGCAGCCATTCAAACCAGGCAAATTTAATAGCTGTGCATTACCGGGGCCCACTTCAGTGTCATCACCCGAAGCAATCTTTAACGAATGTAGCATTCCCTCTTCATAGCCAAAAAAGGTGTCACCACAATCAGTTGTTTCTGGGTTGCAGCCACAGACCATCAAGGGCATTAAACCTTCACAGACTTGTATGTTGGTCCATCCAGCAACTGCCGATACATCGACAACTTTACCAATACCAAAAATCTGTATAAACCAGGGCTGCAGGGGCAGATTCTCAATTCTCACTCTTACAAACCTGGGGGAAGCCGCACCAGGAGTAAAGGGAGTCAGTGTTAGCGAATATTCAACAAAAATATCGGCAGGCACCACCGCATTGGTGATCTCATGGTTACCCGTATCATCCGCTGAGGCATAAAAAGTTTCTATAGCATCCGCTGTAGCTTCAACCTTATCCCCATCGGTATCCTGTAACGTTTTTGCGGCACTCAGGGCCGTAATATCAACAATATTCTGCGCACGGGTGGTGTTCAGCAGTAGATGTGAACTATCGATGGCAAAAGCCGCCGCGCCCATGAGCAGGACCATTGCGATAGCGGCTAAAACCATTACCGCCCCTCGCTGTCGATGAGGTGTACTCATAAACTGACGAGCTGCCACTTCATAATTGGGTGTTACACCTTGTGCTTTCATATTGCGCCTCCGACTAACACGTGGTTAGCTACCACCGCCGCCTGATTCGATACTAAATTCGATATCCGAGCGTATTACACTAGGCTCGGATACAGCACCTCGATAAACATCCATTACTGCAGCTTCGTAATTTCCATCAATAGGTTGCATCGACTCAGCACCAGGCACGTTCTTAGCGTCAGGATTAAGCGTTTGCTGTTCCTGCATTACTAACACCGACTGTTTGTAATCCGCGGGGGTGCTTGTGGTATGCATGCAGCCAGATAGCAGCCCTACTATTCCTATAGCAAGAGAAACTGCACACCAGTCCATAAGTATCTTAGGTTGTTGTGTTTTCATGCCGTTACTCCTATCCAATTAGTTCTCTTCCAGGGAATGTCCAAAGCTATCTTCCACACCACCGGCTCCTGTGGCGGGTAGAGGCTGATCCATATAAATGAGCCCCTCCTCATCAATGCGATCTACTTCATCAATGCGATCTACTTCATCAATGCGATCTACTTCATCAAGACTCTCTTCTTCAACAAGAGCTTCTTCGCTTTGTGCTGGAACATATCCGCGGTTCATGCCTAGCAGATAAAACTCAAGATCATTAGGTTCAACATAGCTATCAGTAGGTAGCGTAATGTCATCTCGGTTAATGGGCTTAACCAGTTGTGGTGTCACCAAAATCACCAACTCGGTCTCACCTTTTTGAAATTCCGAACTACGGAATAAATGTCCCAGTATAGGAATGTCACCAAGGCCGGGGAATTTTGTGACAAAATCACGGGTATTTTCACTGATCAAACCCGCAATACCGATGGTCTGCCCATCCGCTAGTTCCACTGTTGAAATGGCATCACGTTTTGTTAAAGCGGGAACCGCGATTGTTGATGAACTACCTATAGCGCCTGAAGAAAGAATCACATTATTGACCGCGACCAATTCACTGACGGAAACGTTCAGTTTCAAATTAATACGCCCGGATTCGAGTACTACCGGTAAAAACTTCAGGCCAACGCCAAATTCCTTAAATTCAATGGTAATACCGTCGTCATCTGAAACGGGGATAGGGAACTCTCCGCCGGAGAGGAATTTTGCCTCTTGTCCTGTGAGGGTTGTTAAAGTAGGTTCTGCAAGGATTCGTGTTGTGCCATTATCCTTAGAGGCTTTAAGTACCGCGTTGAAAATAAAGTCGCCACTTGAAAAATTGGCAAATAGGCCTGTGTTCGCAATCGCACCGACACTACCCACGGCGCCTTCACTGGCATTTACAGCGCCCCCAAATGTCCAATCGCTACCACCTGAATCGACCGCATTAAACCTTACACCCAGTTCACGAGCAACGGTCCGAGACATTTCAGCAACAGTAACTTTGAGCATTACCTGATGACTGCCACCAACCCCCATTAGATTAACCACACGCAGACCGGCAGCTTTCGCCTTGCCAGAACCAGAACCTTCTTCCTCTTCGTCACCGCCGGAGAGTGCCGCAAAACTACCTGCAATTTGCATTGCTGTATCCATAATCGCAAGGCTGGATACCTGACCAGATAGTACCAAGGCGTTCTGTGAGCTATGCACTTGAATTTCTTCATTGGGTAATAGCTCATGGAGCTTTTCCTTCAGGCTCCTCAAATCATGACTGACTTCCACATTAAGGCTGGCAATCAGGTTATCTTTTCTATCCCACAACAACACGTTAGTTGTACCCAAGTCTTTACCTTGAATGTAAAGCTGATTAGAACGAAGAATTAAAATATCGGCAATTTCAGTATTACCAATTGAAATCCTCTTCACTGGCTGATGTAACCGCACGATCCTGGATTTGTACAAAGGAACAAGTATCGTCTCTGCTTCTGCGCTCGCTTCAATCAGACTCACAGAAGACAAGGGCGTATCGGCAGCATTTGAGCCTAGGGGAACCGCTAGTAAACACGCCAGCAGAACACTCATACAAAGGCTATATGGCTTCAACATCTTTATTAGTTTTATTATGGAAATCATGACAAGTCCCTCTCTCCAGTCGGGTTACATAAGCAACGGGGCCACCTTAAAGTTTCACTTTTACTTTCTCAGCTTTAAGGCCTCGAATAATAGTGACTGATGTGCTAGTCGGTGCAACGTACTTCCTTTTTGGTTTTACTTTTGCAACCTTAAGCAGTTCCAGTTCTTCTACCGGATTCCTCAGAGCCAGCTGCAACCGTCCTTCTTCTCTGGCCTTTACGATCTGCTCAGCCTGTTTGGGTGTCAACTCCAAGGTAACTGCGCGAACCACAACGGGGTCGTTTTCTTTGGTACCCGCCGTTTGGTCTACTGCCAACACCTTGATTTTTTTTAAAATAGTTTCAGTGACAACACGATTGCTGCTGCCGCTACTTAAAGATCTACTGGCTAAAACATCAATGTGATTTCCAGGTAATAAGAACCCAGCAACACCAATCACATCATCCACACGCACGGTCACTGCTCGCATACCGGGTTCTAATAAGGAAGCCAGAGTGACGCCTTCCAGTTTTGTAGAAACCCGCTCTTGACGAATAACCTCCCCCTCCAATAAATCCGTTTTGGTTATTTGTCCTTCCAGGACCGCGCTATCCGAAAACACATTCTCAGGCACGCCATTTTTAGGGAGTTGAATCGTCTCGAAATGCTGATTACTAAATTTCTGCCCATATGGAATATCCATTGCAGCAACAACAACATTCACTTGATCTTCAGAGGTAAGTTGCGGCGAACCCTTTATGTCTAACCAATTATTCGCTACCCAAACTGCACCTAAAGCAAGAATCATTGAAAAAGTTAATAAAGCTACCGTTCTGCGCTTAACCATTGGTCACCTCCCAGCTTCCCTTAAGGTTAATTCCTTACAACTCACCAAATTCAAATTCTCATCATTTAAAGTTTCACAAAATAACTATCCCACGCAGCACTGATTCGATCTGTATCCACATCTTCTCTGTCACCAATGTAGTGATTCATATCATCAGCGATTCCCAACAGATCTCGCGGGTGGCATGGCAGTAAAGGCGTGTTATTACGGGCATGTAACGTTCCCAGCACATACTTCAATACGTCCTCATTGAAAGGTATCCCACGTTTTACACATTCCTGCTTCCAGATTTCTTCGTATTCCTCTTCACTGATATATCCAAAGTGAATTTTGTAACCGATACGTCTCAAAAAAGCTTCGTCAGCCAATTCCAGCGGGTTGAGGTTAGAAGAAAACACCATGACCAAATCAAAAGGCACCTTAAAATGACGGCCAGAGCTCAAAGTAAGAAAATCGTGCTTTTCTTCAAGTGGCACAATCCAACGGTTAAAAATTGCCATTGGAGAAGCCTGCTGACGCCCCATATCATCGATAATGAAAATGCCATTATTGGCCTTAACCTGGAGAGGAGCCTGATATTGTCTCAATGAGGCATCGTAGCGAACATCCAACAAATCCATTGTTAATTCGCCACCGGATATAACGATTGGCCGTTGGCATAGCTGATATCTGGCATCATGCCCACCTTCAAATAACACGCTCGGCGTGGTTGTCTGGGAACCTATTAGATAATGTATAGCTGGATCAAAAACCTGAATAACCGTTTCATCCACAGCAATCGAGAAAGGTATTAAGCAGCGATCCTCAAACAAAGGTTTAAGGTGCTGGGTAATATAAGTTTTACCCGTACCGGGGGGGCCGTAGACAAAGATTGCACGTCCAGAGTTTATCGCTGGACCAAATTGGTCTAATAGAGATTCCTTAATTGTCACATGTTTAAATGCCGCCAATACCTGTTCTCGATTAATATTGCGGCGATGCACTGACTGCTTAAGAACAGTTTGTATGTATTGGTTTAAGGGCACGGGAGCAGACCCAATATAACCGGACTTCATCAACAACTGCTGGGCTATCCGCGAACCTTTGTCTGTTAATGCATAGTGCAACCCCAAGGCTTCACTACCCAGGCTACTTCTAAGCTCAACCTCAGCCTCTTTGCGTAAAAAATCCAGTATTTTTTCTACGATTGATCCGGGCAGAGCCAACCTTTCCCCAAGCTGCTTAAGCGTTAACACACCGCCGTCGAACAAATGTTTGCTGAGCAGTTCAGCCAGGAAGTGCATGCTCAGCCCGGTATCTTTGATAGATAAAGGCTTGGGCGCCAACTTAATGCTGTTTTGTTGAATATCAGAAAATGACTCAGCTATTTGTGATTCTGCTTGAGCAGGATTTTCCATTGTCTGTTCCATAATCTGCCCCTTACATAAAAATTATCTAATCCAAAGAACAAGAAGATCTCGAACACCATTGAGGTTCATCATCCCGACCCAATACAATGCCCATAAAGTGCCCATGGCAATGGCGCTTGCATAAGGGAAACGCATTGCTGCTGCCTCCCCTTCTTCAGGTCGAAAAAACACGAACTGTCGTGTCATAAAAAAAGTTTTTGCCGTTATCCAGTACCGGGAAAGGTAAGAACTAAGGCCTTGCTTCACAAATAAAAAGATAACCCCAATAACCCCGCCCATAATCAAAGAAAAACAGGCTGCAAAAAAGGTGTTTTCAGGGCCCAAAAATGTACCTACCACGGCCATTAGCTTCACATCCCCGGCACCAAAGCCCTTCAGAACATAAAACGGAATAAAAATAGCAAAACCAACGCTCAGGCCCAGCAAGCCGGACACCAAGCCATCTAGGCCAAGGAACCATATCTGTAGCGATAAGCCCAAAACCAGGATTAACAAATTCAGTTTATTGGAGATTTTATGCGTACGAATGTCGCCCCACATGGCAATGCCAAGCAGTGTTAACAACAGAATTGTTGAAAGATCATATGTATAAATGGCTAACATTCGTATTTCCTTAACCTTAGAACTGTTTCACCTTCAAATAACCTAGGCAATATGGAGGGGCTACCCTATGCGGATAATCCCTCCATCGTCCTTTATGGTGCAGGTGGAGGATTACAGTCGCCTTCGACAATTGACCCATTAACGGCGTTCTCCAGCGTCGTTACAGTGTCACAAACACCATCACCTAACTTGGTAAAGGCTGCAATGCCTGCCGCAGCCACAAGTGAGCCACCTATTGCATACTCAACGATGGTCAAACCTTCTTCTTCTGCGAGAAAGGTTTTCATTTTTTTAATCAATGTATTCATTGTTCCTCTCCATTTTTCAGCTAGTTTATAAACTCACTACTTTGACTCAAAGTAATTAGCAACCAGCCGCACCGTCTCCACCGACCGTAGTCGCCAACTCGTCAATTTTGACACAAACAGTAGTACCCAAATCAGAAAATGCTGCAACCGTTACGGCCGCAACAAGAGCTCCGCCGACTGCATATTCAACAATGGTCAAACCTTCTTCTTCAACAAGAAAGGTTTTAACCTGTTCAATGAATTTATTCATGGTTTCTCTCCTTCTCTCAGTTAACTGGTAAATCGTGTACTACGGATCCTGATAATTTCTAAAAATGTCTTTCGGCAAATTAAGAAACCACAATTAGCAGACTACCGCGCAAAGAGAAAACAAGGTTAGGACGATTTTGCACAGCAATAGGATTATCTTGTTCAAGCCCCGAACAGACGAGTTCGTCTCTGCCGATTCTTCAAAAAGAACAATTTATTGATTCAGGTTCGGTCAGGTACCGTAAAACAGACTAAGATGAAGACTGTAGGCAATTCATTAAACACACTAAATCTGGCCTAATTATTGCCTAATTATTTGTAGCGGAAATTTTGAGGCACCACGTTCTTTGAGGAGTAGTAAACAGTCGAGCGTAAAGGGAGCTTCATCGACACCGGTGCTAGAGATAAGGAAGGTATCAAACGATGGATAAAACTATTCAGTTGCTTTGGGTTGACCTCACTCAGAGCAAGTCTAAACAAGATACAATCAAAATTTACCAAGAAGTGTTTTTGGTGAAAACCCTTAACCGTAAAGGATCAAAGAAAACAAACCTAAACACCTCTCAAGCCGATGCAATTGTCTTTGATTACGATTTTCCAGATCGAGGCGGCCTGCAACTGTTATTACAAACCAAACAACAGTATCCCTCCATCCCCGTCATCATGGTAACCGAACAACACTCCGAAGATCTTGTATTGTGGGCACTGCATGCTCGAGTATGGGAATACATGATTAAACCAGCAGACCATCAGCAACTGATTGATTTAAATCAGGAACTTTTAAAACTGAGAGATTTCCGCCAGCCCCCAAGGGCAGAGCGTTATTCTTTTCAGCGCGAAATCCATGCCCCCAATGAGGCCAGGATTAGCCCCGAAAATCCTTCAAATGCAATTATTCAGAGGACAATGAATTATATTGACAACCATTTAAGCGATAAAATAACAGAATCTCAATTAGCCGATTTATGTGGCATGAGTCCATACCGTTTTAGTCGTCTGTTCAAACAATACAGCTCTTGCACCTTCCAGGAGTACCTGCTTCAACATCGAATTAATGAAGCAGCTCGTTTACTTGCAAATCCACAAACATCAATTACTGACATAGCTTATGCTGTCGGTTTTAATGACGCCTCGTACTTTACGCGGGCATTTAAACGTTATAAAGGCATGAGCCCAAGCGACTTCCGCATCCAACCCGATGCACCAACACTTACAGACAAGATAGTAAACCCGTCCCTTTTATCATCTACATGTAAAATTAACTGACAACCCGTAACGCCACTTCGGTCTCGCCTTATACCCAAAATGCATTAGCATTTTCACAGTAGGATGTTTTAGTTTTCACCCGGCAAAAAGATAGCCAAAAACAAAGTTTTTAGCTATCTTTACTAAAATAAAAGAAATAATTCCAAAAAAATAGACTAGCAAATAGTGTTAAGTTCTAAGACACTTATTGAAACTTAGCCTCGACTAGACACCCACAAGGGCCATACGGCCAAGCCATCATACTTAAAACCCCTGTAGGGTACTTTTACACACCGCACCTTTAGATACCCTTATCTTTTTGGTTAAAAAAACTTCCTATGGATTCCATGGAGAAATAAATGGGTCCATAATTTAACCAAGTAACAATGCAGTACCTTCAGTTCGTATAAATATAAAATCACGTATCAGGAGGGCATCATTTGGTCATACACAAGCGTATTATTGCTATTTCCTTTTTAATGGTAGGCGTGCTTCTTTGCTTACTTGTTATCATATTACTCAATCAAACCACCCCCTTTAACGAGTTACCCTTCCCAGGAAAATTTGCCCTTATCGCATCTACGATTGCAGGCGTTATACAAATAACAGCCGGATATGCGCTACTGAAGAATCACCGCTGGGCACACAAAGTTAGCATTCCCGCATCACTACTATTACTCATATCATTTCCGTTCGGCACGCTACTGGGGCTTTATTATTTATGGTTTCGGTTTCTTTCAAAATCCAGGCGAAGAGAGGCTGGCATCAGGACAACAGATAAAGCGAAGGAATAGATTACGCTTGTAATAAAAATTAATGGCTTACCTTTTAAGCACCAAGGTCAATATCAAAGTATTTTTTCAGACACTCAAGATATTCTGCTTCTGAGGCCAATTCGTGCTGTTCACGTTTCTCATTAGCAATGATGTTCAACGTCATACCATTAAGCGTCACGCGGCCTGTCGCGGTCATCAGCGTAACTAGCTGCCCCTGAGTGAAGGGAGATTGCTCAGAGCTTTGATGAAAGCGATACATGGCAGAAAAATCCACCAATGCCCGAACCTTCATGCTGAACACATAACGTGGCTGCCAATCATTTTTTGCTGATTTATAAAAGAGCGCTGGTTGCTGTTGATGAGTTCCTAGTCGATAGCTGCAGTTTTCCGAACTGTATTCATCATCCTGATTAATCAACATCGGTTCAGGGCAGGATTGTCCTAAGCCCACATCGACAAGATAGTCCTGTCTCGCTGTTTCATCGCCTAAAGAAACCAGCACCAGCATGTGGTCAAATTCATCCGTCATCTCATCGCCAAAACAAATACGAGCAGAAAGTAATTGCACCTCAAAGCCCATTGCCCGAAGCATGGAAAAAAACAGACCGTTGCATTCGTAGCTGATGCCGCCACGTCGATCATCAACAATCTTTTCGTAAAAGGCTGTGAAAGATAAAGCTGGCTTTTCATCAAAATGAATATCGAGATTTTCAAAGGGCACCGTCAACAGGAAGGCGCGTTGCAAGCCAGTCAAAGTTTCAAGGCAAACCTCAGTTGGACCTTGATAATCAATACGCTCAAGGAAGGGAGTGATTTCCATACTGCTCATTACCTTTTATTGGTGTGTCAAAAAATAGTGCTTTTTTTAGGAGTGCCAGGAAGCCAAAGCCGAGAACCGGAATGTATAAATATACATGAGGAAAGCTTGCCCCGCCGTGTCGGGTATTTGAGCACCTAGCTGACGCAGAAATCGTACAAAAAGTGCATTTTTAGGCGTGCCAGTTACATTTCTCGGGTTAGGTCCGGCCACGCCGCTTTCAGGTAAATAATCATCGACCACAGTGTCAGACCAGCGGCAAAAAACATACAAACCAAGCCTAACTGCGCGGTTGTCGTACCCGGCACAGCAAACAGAAGGATGATAATAGAGATCATTTGCAAGGTGGTTTTTAACTTACCGACATAAGAAACCGCCACACTCGTACGTTTACCCAGTTCAGCCATCCATTCACGCAGCGCTGAAATCACCACCTCACGGCCAATGATCACCATGGCTGATAACGTCAGCCAGACGTTGGCGTATTCATCCACCAGCATGACCAACACGATCGAAACAATAAGCTTATCCGCAACCGGGTCAAAAAAAGCGCCAAAAGGCGTGTGCTGATCCCATTTACGGGCCAAATAACCGTCCAGCCAATCCGACAATGCCGCGATCACAAAAATGCTGGCTGCCGCAAAATTGCTCCACCCGAAGGGCAAATAATAAACAATCACAATCACAGGTATCAGCATGATACGCAGACTAGTGATGATATTGGGTATGCTCATGGGGAGTTTATTTTTGATAATTTTTCATCCAGTCAGGGCTGATTTAGACTTACCGATAATTTGCCCATGATACTGGATCAGTATTGATTATTCATTACGCAGCGAGGCATAAATTTCTTCAGCCATGGTTTTGCTGATACCCGGCACCTTGGCAATTTCTTCCTCGCTGGCACGTTCAATTTCCTGAATACCGCCAAAAAAGGTAAGTAATTCACGGCGGCGTTTCGGCCCCACACCGGGAATCGACTCCAGTGGCGAGGTGCGACGGGTTTTACCACGCGCCTGACGGTGGCTGGTAATCGCAAAGCGGTGTGCCTCATCGCGAATATGTTGAATCAGATGCAGTGCCGGTGAATCCGGTGGCAATACAATTTCACCACTGCGTCCAGCCATGTACAAAGACTCAAGCCCGGCTTTACGTGTCACACCCTTGGCAACCCCTACCAGCAGTACGTTATTAATCTCGAGTTCGGCCAGCACGTCCTCAGCCATTCTCAATTGACCTTTGCCACCATCAATAAACAGAATATCAGGTAACTTGCCCTCTCCTGCCTTCAGACGCTTATAACGACGTTCCAGTGCCTGCTTCATAGCCGCGTAGTCATCGCCACCGGTAACGCCACTGATATTAAAACGCCGGTAATCAGCCTTCAACGGTCCGTTATGATCAAACACCACGCAGGAGGCAACCGTTGATTCTCCAGAGCTGTGACTGATGTCAAAACATTCCATGCGCTTGGGTATATCATCCAACAACAACGCCGCCTGCAAGGCATTAATACGCCCGGAGTAATCCATATTACTGGCATGCCGGCCCTGCAGATTTTGTTCGGCATTATTAACAGCCAACTGTAACCAACGTGCCCGATCGCCCCGGACCTTCGACGTTAATAGCACCTTGCGATTAGCCGTTTGCTCCAACACCTCACGTAGCATCGTTTCATCTTCTAGCTCGGCATTAAGAATAATTTCCTTAGGAACTTGATGCTGAGCCGAACCGGCCAGATAGAATTGTGGAATGAAACCTCCCAACAATTCGGATAAAGAACTCACCATGTTAACTTTGGGATAATAGGTACGGCTGCCCAAAATACGTCCACCACGGATAAACAACACCTGCACGCAAATACCAATCGGGCTAACCAAGCCAGCCACTACATCCACATCACCGCTATCCCCGGAAACATACTGCTGTTCCTGAATACGTCGCAGTTGAATCACCTGATCGCGCAGTTCTGCTGCCTTTTCAAAATCCAGTGTCTCAGAGGCCTTCTCCATCTGAACCGTTAATTCGGTGATAATTTCCCGATCCTTGCCCTCAAGAAACATACGCGTATGACGTACATCCTCGGCATAATCCTGCTCGGAAATGTATTCAACACAGGGCGCTTTGCAGCGTTCGATTTGATACTGAAGACAAGGCCGTGAACGGTTCTTGAAATGGCTTTCATCACACTGCCGCACTTTAAAAAATTTCTGCAGCAAGCTGAGCGTTTCACGCACCGCGCTCACATTTGGAAAAGGACCAAAATAACGTACATTTTTACGTTTGGCGCCTCGATGTAAACCCAAGGCCGGATAGTTATCCTTGTCGGTCAAAAAGATAAAGGGGTAGGATTTATCATCCCGTAGCAAAATATTGTAAGGAGGCTTAAGGCTTTTAATCAGATTTTGTTCAAGTAACAGCGCTTCAGTTTCACTGCCCGTCACCGTCACCTGCACGTCTTTCGCTTTACCCATCAATGACTGGGTCTTAATACTCAAGCCGGTGTTTCTGAAATAACTGGATACACGATTCTTTAGATTCTTGGCTTTACCAACGTAAAGCACTTTACCGGCTTCATCCAGCATCTGATACACACCAGGACGGCGTGTCAGTTCAGCAAGAAAGGTTTTTGAATCAAAGGCTGTCAAAACGTAAACCGCGAAGAGCGCATGTTAGCAATGCGCATTTAGAACAATATTTGAGAGGTTCTTCGGCGCGAATATTTAAACCAAACATACACGCCAAAAACTTTAATCTAAGTCAGTATCCAATTGAATACAAAGGACTATCCGTGCTCAGGATTTTGGCTAATATCAATAACAGCACGTAGAATGTCACGTTGACTGATTTGCCCTACCAGCTCACCATCATCCATCACAGGAAAACGTTTGCGGCCCTGCTTCTTAAATTCAACAGCCACATCAACAATATCATCTTCAGGACCAATAGTAGCGATATCTGTGCTCATATAATCTGAGACATGACCTCCCGCTTCTGTGTAATAAATGTCCTTAATGATCGCGTCCAAACAATCGCCCTCAGACAACAGTCCAACCATCTGGCCATTACCATCAACAACCGGCGCACCGGAAATACGGTTCGTCTTCAACGATTCAATTGCTTCGAACAGATCAGTATCCGGGCGAAAAGTGATCAACCTTTTGGTCATGTAATCCCGAACTTTGATTGATTTCAACATAAAGACAAATCCTTTAGTAAACAGATGGTTGTTAGTCGATTAACAAGTCAAAAAAGCGGACTCTCTTAAAGTTTTACGCTGATACATGACATCCGTCAAGTGATATGCGGGGAGGCAATATCATTGAACAATTACAGCAACGGTAATTAAAACAATATTTTTAAAACAAAAAAACCGGCACAAGGCCGGTTTCTTAAATATGGCGGAGGGGCAGGGATTCGAACCCTGGGACAGTCGCCCGTCGCTGGTTTTCAAGACCAGTGCTTTCGGCCACTCAGCCACCCCTCCGAAGTGGGACGCATATTACCTCAACCGGGTAAAGAGTCAACACTGTTCCTTTGAATTTAGAGTTTTTCTTAGTATGATCTGGGCAGATTTGAAAATTGGCCTCTGAAACAGTCAGTAACACTTGAAACAGAGAACTTTGTACCAATTTACTACTCTTAGTCTTTGATCGTTTTTATTTATGGAGTTTTACCATGCCAACCAATTTTGATGCCATTGCGCCGAGCAGAGAATCTGCTCTTGAGATTAACAAAGTACTGCGCAATACCTATAGCCTGCTATCTATGACACTGCTGTTCAGTGCTGCCGTAGCTTATGCCAGTATGGCGCTTAACCTGCCTCACCCTGGCCTGATCATTATGCTGGTCGGTTTTTACGGATTAATGTTCGCCATTCACAAGTTCCAAAACAGCTCGATTGGTCTGGTGCTAACCTTTGTCTTCACGGGTTTCCTGGGTTACACATTAGGTCCCATCCTGAACATGTACCTGCAATTGAATAACGGCGGTCAGGTAATTGCCTCTGCACTAGGTCTGACAGGTTTCACCTTCCTGGGTCTGTCTGCCTATGCATTGACGACTCGCAAAGACTTCAACTTCCTGAGCAACTTCATCACCGCTGGTATTTTTGTTTTAATTGGAACAATGGTGCTTGGTTTCTTCGTGAACATCCCTGGCCTACAGCTGGCGCTATCTGCTGGTTTTGTACTGTTCTCTTCTGCGATAATTTTATACCAAACAGGTCAACTGGTGAACGGTGGTGAACGTAACTACATTCTGGCAACAGTGACTTTGTATGTTTCTATCTACAACCTGTTCCTGAGTCTGTTACACATTCTTGGCGTATTCAGCGGCGACGATTAATTACTAGTTGCTAAGCGCTTACTAAACCCCGTTTCACGTTTGTGTGACGGGGTTTTTATTTTCTGCCTTTGAATTTTAGAATAGAACGATATGAAATACTCACTCGCGATCTACGGTGCGCCCTACTCCAGCCAAGCGGCTGATACAGCCTTCAGTTTTGCTGAAGCGGCTATCGCCCGGGGACACGAAATCTATCGCCTGTTCTTCTATCTTGATGGCGTACACAACGCCTCAAACCTTGCCACCCCTCCGCAGGATGAAAACGATCTACCAGCCCGCTGGCAAGAACTCATCAAAGCTCAAAATATTGATGCGGTTGTCTGCATTGCCGCAGGCCTGCGCCGTGGTGTTCTGGATGAAGTGGAACAGCAACGTTATGAAAAAAATGGCAACAACCTCAGCGAAGGCTTTACGTTATCTGGTCTTGGTCAGTTAATTGATGCTGGCACCAACTCTGATCGTCTGATCACCTTTGGAGCCTAGACAATGAGTAATAACAAATCCTTCCTCATCGTTAACCGAAAAGCACCTTTTGGCAGCGCTTATGCCAAAGAGGCGCTGGACGTAGGCCTGATCGCAGCGGCTTTCGGACAAAAACTATCGCTTCTATTTATGGATGATGGTGTCTACCAGCTGTTAAAACAACAGGACCCAAGCGACATAAATCAAAAGAACAGCTCACAAACATTACCGATGCTCGAAATGTATGATGTCAAAGACATCTACGTTGAGGCCGAGTCTCTACAGGCTAGAAACCTTAACGCTGAAGACCTGCTCATTCCTGTCGAAATCATCGACAAAGAAACCACATCCGAATTACTGGAGCAGCAAGATATCCTGCTGAATTTCTAATGATTCTACACACCGTTAACAAATCACCATTCCAGAACAACAGTCTGGATTCCTGTCTGCGCGTTGCACATGCGGAATGCGGCATCCTTCTCATTGAAGATGCGGTATACGCCGCCACAGAAGCTCAAAACGGCTTACTCACCGAACAAGTTCTGTCATTGCACAAACTCTACGCCCTAATCCCTGACCTTAAAGCCCGAGGCCTACTCGAGCGAGTCAAACCCGGTATCGAACTGGTTGATTACGATGGCTTCGTAGCTTTAACCGAACAATTTGAAACTGTTCAAAGCTGGTACTGATGTGTCCGTAATCCCCAAGGACAAAGAAGGCTACCTCAAAAATCTCAACAACTGGTCAGAACAGGCAGCCGAAGAAATCGCTGTCGCCGAGGGAATTGAGCTTACCGATGCCCATTGGGAAGTTATTAGGTTGTTGCGCGATGTGCACCAGGAATTTCAGCACACTCCTATTACTCGCGTATTTGTGAAATTAATGGCCGAACGATTAGGAAAAGATAAAGGACGCAGTATTTACCTGATGAAGCTGTTTCCAGAAACCCCCATGCGCAAGTCCTGTAAAATTGCAGGGTTACCCAAACCCACTAACTGTATGTAACAGTCCCTACCATCGCTGGTTATTTGGCTTAACTGAGCACTTTTCAAAGCAGCAACTTCTTAGACAATACAAAAAAAGAAAAAGATTTCATTCATACGCACTTTTACCCTTTGAATATTCCTAGAACATGGTATTATCTCGCGCCTCTTAACTCGAGTAGAGATAAGACCTAATGGCTAAACACCACAGCCATAAAAGTTTATGCATCCGTAGCTCAGCTGGATAGAGTACTCGGCTACGAACCGAGCGGTCGGAGGTTCGAATCCTCCCGGATGCACCATATTAAAAAGCCCGCATTCTCGAATAACGAGAGCGGGCTTTTTAATGCGTGAAACAATCACAAAACCAACAACGTTTATTGATTGTTTCCATTAGCCAAGTACAACCAAGTCTTCACCACAGTATCTGGATTCAGCGATACACTCTCAATACCCTGCTCCATCAGCCACTTGGCTAAATCCGGATGATCCGAGGGGCCCTGTCCGCAAATACCGATGTATTTACCCTGCTTACGGCAGGCCTGTATTGCCATACTCAGCAAGGCTTTAACCGCTTCATCCCTTTCATCAAACAGGTGCGCGATAATTCCTGAATCCCTATCCAGCCCCAATGTTAGTTGTGTCATGTCATTGGAACCGATGGAGAAACCATCGAAGTGCTCAAGAAATTTCTCGGCCAACAATGCATTACTGGGAATCTCGCACATCATGATCACTCGTAGGCCATTTTCACCACGCTTGAGACCATTCTCTGCCAACAGATTTACCACCGCTTTTGCTTCGCCAACCGTGCGTGTAAAGGGCACCATGACTTCCAGATTCGTCAGCCCCATTTCGTCACGTACGAACTTAACCGCCTCGCACTCCAGCCTGAAACAATCGGCAAAATTTTCGGAGATATAACGCGATACTCCGCGAAACCCTAGCATCGGGTTTTCTTCTTCCGGTTCGTACAGTTCACCACCCAACAGATTGGCGTACTCATTCGATTTGAAATCTGAGAACCGCACAATCACCGGTTTAGGTGCAAAGGCCGCAGTTAGCGTTGAGATACCCTCAATCAACTTCTGCCGATAGAAATCAACAGGACTGTCATAACCCGCAATGTAACCACCAACCTGCTCCTTCAACGGACTTGGTAAGCTGTCGTAATTAATTAACGCCTTAGGGTGTACGCCAATCGTGCTGTTAATCACGAACTCCAGGCGCGCCAAACCAACACCGGCATTAGGGATAAATTGGAAATCAAAGGCGCGATCCGGCGTTGCCACGTTCATCATGATTTTGAAGGGTAAATCCGGCATATTATCCAGATCGGTGGTGTGTACTTCGAAATCCAGCAGGCCATCATAGATAAAGCCGGTATCGCCCTCGGAGCACGACACAGTCACCTCAGCAACGCCCTCTAACCTTTTGGTCGCATCCCCACAGCCCACCACCGCTGGCACACCCAACTCACGAGCAATAATGGCGGCGTGACAGGTTCGACCACCACGATTGGTGACGATAGCTGAAGCGCGCTTCATCACAGGCTCCCAATCCGGGTCGGTCATTTCTGTCACCAGCACATCACCAGCTTGCACCTGATCCATATCGGCAAGGCTATGAACAATTTTTACCTTGCCGCTGCCAATACGCTTACCAATGGCTCGGCCCTGCGCTAACTCGACCCCGGTTTCTTTCAATTCATAGTTTTTCAACTGCGCTTTAGACGAACGACTTTGCACAGTTTCTGGACGCGCCTGTACGATATATAACTTACCCGACACCCCGTCTTTGGCCCACTCAATATCCATCGGACGTTGATAATGTTGTTCGATAATCAACGCCTGACGCGCCAGTTCATGGGTCTCATCATCAGTGAGAGAAAACTGCTGCCGCTCAACTTCAGGCACATCAATGGTTTTCACCAACTCGGCGTTATCATCCGTGTCATACACCATTTTGATGGCCTTGCTGCCCAAGGTACGCCGTAGGATGGCCGGACGGTTATCCTTCAACGAAGGTTTATACACGTAAAATTCATCGGGATTAACCGCACCCTGTACGACGGTCTCACCCAGACCATAGGCAGACGTAATGAACACCACGTCCTCAAAACCCGACTCGGTATCCAGCGTGAACATAACGCCACTGGCTGCTAACTCACTGCCCACCATGATTTGCACCGAGGCTGACAGTGCCACCTCGTTGTGATCAAAGCCCTGATGAACCCGGTATGAAATAGCACGGTCGTTGAATAAAGAGGCAAACACCTCCTTGATAGCTTTGAGCACCTGATTGAGGCCGCGCACATTAAGGAAGGTTTCCTGCTGACCAGCAAAAGAAGCATCCGGTAAATCTTCAGCCGTTGCGGAGGAGCGCACCGCGACAGCTAATTGTTCATTCCCCGCCTGTAATTTCGTTAAGAAAGCGCTGATTTCAGTTTCAAGTGCAGGTTGCAATGGCGCATCGATAATCCATTGACGTATCTCGTTTCCAACCACGGCCAGCGCATTTACATCTTCTACATCAAGCTCAGCGAGTTTGCCTTTAATGCGCTCTGCCAAGCTGTTTTCAGCCAAAAAGTCTCGGTAAGCATCAGCTGTGGTCGCAAAGCCCGTTGGCACCGAAACACCTAACGCGCTCAAATTACTAATCATCTCGCCCAACGATGCATTCTTGCCGCCTACGCGGCCCACATCATTGATGCCCACCTTCTCCAGTGCAACCACCCAATCGCTCACGCTACCTCCCGGTCAATTTCTATTCATTAGTACATTTAGCATAGTTCGGTTGCTGATAACTAAAAGCTAACAACAAACACTTTCTCAATACATCTGCAGATTTCACCAATACTCTACTTTATCCAACTAGAACGCATCCATGCGGCTTTAGTAGACAATAAACAATCGAAGTATGCGCCTACATGATGCTCCCCTGAACGACAAATAATAACCATTCAGTTATGCTCCTATTCATGCGCCTTTGTCAGAGATCTGCAACCAATGAAACGCCAGGTTTATTTCATATCCGATGGCACCGCCATCACCGCCGAGACGCTCGGTAAAAGTCTATTAACGCAATTCGAACAGGTCGAATTCGAATTCATCACCCTGCCCTACATCAACACACCAGAACAAATTACCACCACCATTGAGCTGATTGAGTCGGACCACCATAATCATGGCACGCTACCAATTGTCATCGTCACCATTGTGGACGCCAAACTCAGACAGCAATTCAAACAGTGTGACGCTTTCATCGTCGATATCTTCTCCGCATTTCTGACGCCGCTGGAAATGGAGCTGAATACACCTTCTGCACATACCACGGGCAAGCAGCGTGGAATCGACCATCATCAATATGCCGACCGCATCGATGCCGTACACTTTGCCATGGATAATGATGATGGCGCCATCACCCGCGAATACGATCAAGCCGATATCATTCTTGTCGGCGTCTCACGTTGCGGAAAAACGCCTACCAGTCTCTATCTTGCACTGCAATTTGGTATTAAAGCCGCCAACTATCCGCTAACAGAAGAGGACTTTGGCAATTACCAATTACCCAGCGTGTTGAAAGCCCACAAAGATAAACTCTATGGTCTCACCATCGCCCCGCAACGCCTGCAAAGTATTCGTCAGCTACGCCGCGCCGACAGTCAATACGCCGCCATGAACCAATGCCAGCGTGAAATAAGAGAAGTTGAAACCATCTTCAAACACGAACGTATTCCCTATATGGACACCACTCACGCCTCCATTGAAGAAATTTCGACACGCATTATGGAAGCCGCGGGGTTACGTCGTTAATTGTAGTTTTTCAACATTTGTTCGAAAAGAAGAGGCATTCCAATACAAAGAGAATTCAATAGAATAGCCCCCTTGATTCACGGCATTAGCAAACAACTTTAGGTCACAACAAACCCAATGATTTTTGCTCCAGACATTTTTCCGCTTTGGCTTTTATTATTGACCTCAGCCATCTCCGTACTAACTCTTTTAGTGGCCGCTGTTAAAGCGCCATGGAAGTACATTATAAATAGCACTGAGCGCCAACACTTAGTATTTGGTGCCAGTATTTTGCTCGGTTTATTCGCATTAATGCGTATTGAAACACTGGAAGCTCTCACCTTCCATCCATTGGTAATGACTGCCGTCACACTGATGATCGGTTGGCATTTTTCAATCCTGGCGGGCGCTATTGCCCAGCTGGTGTTAATAGCGGCAGGCGTTGACGATTGGGGCATGCTGGGCCCAAACTTCCTAGTCACGGCAATCATCCCAGCTACCGTGAGCTACGGCATGCTCAAAGTCAGTCAACGTATTACTCTAAGAAACCTATTCGTATTTCTGTTAGGTGTAGGCTTTCTTGGTGCCGCCCTCAGTTCCATCGTCGTAGTCATTACAACACTCGCCCTTCTGTTCATGGCTGACTACGATCTTCCCTTCCGTGAAATTACCAACGATGCCCCTCTGCTATTGTTGTTAATATTCCCAGAAGGCTTTCTAAACGGCACTATTGTTACCGCCGTCACTGTGTTCAAACCTCACCTGATGATGACGTTTGATGAGGAGTTTTATCTAAGTAATTCAGATAAAAAAAATTGAGTTAAACCTTCAACTCAGCAAGCGAAAAAGCATCAATAACGGTACTTAAAACGAAGAATATTACTGTAATATTGACTAAGATCTAGTAACACCATGATTTATAAAGACTTATCTCTGCCCATTTCTATACGGATTTAGGGGATATCGGCACTTCAGATCTTTTGTATATTGAAAACAGCAAGAGGGACACGTACGATATTGAACTTCACTCGCTAAGGATCAGCGTAAGCCCATGAAAACAAATGGATTTCCTGATTTTAGCCCCGCGACGCATATAACATATTATTGGACAAACGGGTCCATATCCCACTGTTATTCAGGCAAGGAAGGTTTATGAAGTGCCCTCACTTTACCCGGAAACAAGGACGTATTATCCATATAAGTGGGTAATACGGGACCGTGGCGCCCAGTGCCTCAGCCCTTCATCTTAAACATAAAGTAGCAAGGTAGATTCAGTGAAAACAGCACTAGCTTTGTCGATCAATGCTTTACTACTTGCGCTTACTTTTTTGTTTATGAGCCATATGTACATAGCAATATTGATCGGGGTTTCATTGCTTGTATGGTTTTTTTACTTTTTGTGGCGTCGCCAGCAACTTGTAATGGCGCGGATTGAAGAAAAAATAAAAGATCAGAAAGTGATCATGCCAACTGAACATATCATGTTCAGGGCTGTTGAATCCTCCGGTTACTCTCAAACAAGTGGTATGGGTTATATAGCGCTAACGGAAGACTTTCTTTACTTTGAGCTTGCTCTACTCGATCTAGTAATTACGGTGCCAACAACAAAGCTTCAAGGTGCCGAATTGGTTCGTCGATTAAATGGTGTGTCACCGATTAAAAAAATGCTACGCATTATATTTACCAATGAAAACGGCGAAAACGACTCCATCGCGATTAATGTGAAAGACATGGAGCATTGGAAAAAAACAATTTCAAATATTTGCAGGAAAACATAACAACTCAGTAAAGCTCGCCCTTCGGGCAGAACGCGCTGCAATTATCTTTAGTGATCACTTCTGACCTATGCATGAAAAGAAAAAATGTCGGTAATTTACAACCAGACTTAGCGAACACACTAAACCTAAGCTAATCTCTAGTAATTTATGCCTCCATTAATTTATCTATAAGATTCGAGGGATTGATGAAAAAAATAATAAGCCTAATCCTGCCACTCCTGCCACTCCTGCTACTCCTGCTACTCCTGCTACTCCTGCTACTCCTGCTACTCCTGCTACTTAGTGGTTGCGGCAGTTCTAATGATTCAGCTGCTGTTAATGCGGGAAATATTCCTAACGTATCCGATAATACTGTCCTTCAAACCGCTTACGAAAACTGTGTTCAAGACATGCGTCAAGATCTGCGTGAAGATAACCCCTCGACACCCGATGACATAATGAGGAGTTTGTACGAAGGCGCCAATCAAGCCTGTCACTCTGCGGTCGTCATAACCTGTAAACGTGGGCTGGACGACTTTTCCTGCAAGATGATACTGGACATGTATAAGTAGCAAGCATGCTCCTACAATAACCTCACAAAGCGTAATAACGGCTAATCGAACGTCACAAATTCAATTTATTAGCCACGTAACCCGCATCTTTATCACCGCGGCCGGATAAGTTAACCAGAATCGATTGATCCTTGCTTAAGGTTGGCGCTTTACCCATAGCCCAGACAAGCTGCTGGCAATGCTAAAGCATCAAAACTGGGTGTTTACGCACAATTTTCGAATGATAACCGCCGCGTCATTACTTCTGAATTAATCAATCGCCACTAGGTACGCAGTTATTTTGGGGATGCATTAACCGGAGAAAAGCTGCAACCTCTCGAAGGTTTTGACGGTTATATAAGCGACAATGGCCACTGGTTACTGACTATTGAGGACAACCGATTAGTCCTCAGGGACACACAACAAGGTAAGCTGGCAGGTCGACTAACGCCCTGCCTGGCAGCTGGGTCCCCGGTGGGCTAAGCGCTGACGGCCGGCTGTTAGCTGTTGGCATTCCCACCCATGGAATTAAGGTGTGGCGTTTTTCCAACGGAGAAAAACAGCATCAATTCACTGGGCACGATGCCAACATATCAAGCGTCGCCTTTTCTACCAACAACCAATGGCTAGCAACCGTCAGTGATGACTTTACCGCTCGACTTTGGTCGCTCAAAGATAATAAGAAAAGGTTTATTCTTCGCGGCCACAGCGATCGAATCACAGCGCTTGCCTTTAGTCCAGATAACCGCTGGCTGGCGACGGCCAGCGCAGACAAAATGATTCGCCTGTGGGATGTTTTATCAGGTCGCCCAGTGGCTCAAATGCGCGGCCATAAAGACAAAGTAATCGCTGCAGAGTTTCACCCCACCTTACCGTTGCTACTAACAGCTGGGGATAACAATGCTCATCTGTGGAGGGTCACCAATGAGCAAACGATGCGCCGCTTTCTAAATGCAAAAAATGGCTATCACCGCGCAAGTCTTAACCCAAACAATGCTCTTATTATTGCGGTTGGCATCGCACAACCCGATCTATGGGGCGCCAAAACCGGCGTTAAAATCAGCCAAATCAGCGGCCACTCATCCATTCTCGTAAATGTTGATTTTCCCCCTCAGGGGCAGTTCTTTGCAGTCGCTGGTTTTGACGGAAAAATAAGAATTGGTGATGCCGCACGGGACAAAATCGTCAGTGGCTGGCGCGGCCACAAAAAACCGATTTTTGTCACACGCTTTAATCCAACCGGTGATCTAGTTGTGAGTGCAGGAGAAGACAACACCGCCCAACTTTGGCAACGCGGAAACAAAGACCCTTTACTGGTCTACCGGGGTCATAACAATACTGTTAAGGAAGCGGTATTTTCAACCGACGGAAAAACCATCGCCACTGGTGACTATGATGGCCAAGTGCATTTTTGGTCAGTACAAACGGGGAAACTAACAACGGAGCCTGTCAATTTTCCCTATAAAATTCTGCGTTTACGGTTCCATCCAACAGAAGACCTGTTGCTTGTTGCGATGACCAATAATCTAGTCCAACTGTACTCACCCACATCAAAAACGCGTCGCACACTCGATCATCCCGAAGGTTTCAGTGGCGCAGCCTTTACCCCTGACGGTAACTACCTAATGACGAGTAACCAGCAAAACCACCTGACGCTTTGGGATGTCAAAACTGCACAGACTGCCAGCAATTTGCGTATCGCCGACGGCCCGCTCTCTTTTGCTGATTTAAGTGATGATGGAAAATGGCTACTCACCATTGAAGCAGATAAAGCTGTACGGCTATATCCCTAGGAATTACTCGCTCCGGCAGATGATTTAGTCAAAATCGCAGAACAGCGATTATCCCGTTCATTGACCTCCACAGAGAAAGACTATTAATTACTTTCTTATTTAGAAGACCTAATATAAACAGCTGTTACCAACATCATAAATAATGATTATTATTGCTACCTAAACAACTTATGTAACGTCAGGAATAACATCTAAACCACCCAGACAAGAAATCTGCGAGGAGATATTCAATAAACTTATTTTCATCAAGGATGAATCATGAATCTAGTTTTTTACCACCACCATTACAAAAGAAAGCTGCTAGCAATCTAGGTACGTGGTTCGCGTTCTTTGCTATTATTATTTTGCTGGCCCTGATCATTGTTAATGCCTAAACAAACGCACAATAAGTTCACACCGCCTCTCAAGTTTTAAGCATTTATCCCTTCTTCAAAATTTTGATAAAATCAGACTGCTTCACACCAAGCAATCAGGGAGGCTCAACGTGAAACCTTACGAAACGCTCTTGTCCTCCAATCGAGGTACATCCAAATTTAGCAGTACCCTAATGATACTTACTAGCCATATTTCATTTCCCTATGCTTGGCTTTAAGCCCTACTCAAACTGTAAAAGTTAGCACTTGATTCTACTCAATTATTTGCAAACGCAAATCGTTATTATTAGTATGTATTCAGCCAGACAAGTACCTCATTTACAGATTTATCGAGTTTATCCCATTGAATAGCGCCGAGCAGTTCGATCCAAAGCAAAACATTCCCCTGACAGATGTGACAGAGGGCCGCTCCTCATTAGTTCGACTGATCGAAAAGTTCTTCGTAAGCCAACGCGAACGCCTAGTTTGGGTGCATGTGGTGATGTTTTTTGTCTTCATGTCTCTCATTTTTCTCCCGTTATTTTTATCAGAACCATCAGAACAAGCAGGCCCTTTAGACCACTTTACTGAGTTCGCTAACTACGCTATGTGGGGCTTGTGGTTCCCGCTGGTTTTACTCTCCGTTGTTTTTACCGGTCGTAGCTGGTGTGGTGTGCTGTGTCCAATGGGGGCCGCCTCTGAATGGGCCAACAAGCGAGGTTTTCAACTGGCAATCCCACGTTGGTTACGCTGGGAAGGCACTCCAATTGCCAGCTTCCTCTTGATTACTATCCTCGGCCAAACCACCGGTGTACGTGACCACCCTGAAGCCATCGCACTGGTCTTTGGTGGAACAATGGGGGCAGCTATTATCGTCGGCTTTCTCTTTGGCCGTAACAAACGTGCTTGGTGCCGTCATGCCTGTCCAATTGGGCTGTTGCTGGGTGTATTCTCTCGTGTTGGAGCCGTGCAATTCACACCTAAACGCCCTAAAAAAGGCACCGAAACATACACTGAAAAGGGCGTATGCCCGACCATGATTGATATCTCTCGCAAGCAGGAATCACGTCACTGCATCGAGTGCTTCCGCTGTGTTAACCCCCAGGCCAAAGGAGGCTTGGCGCTAACATCACGACGGCCTGGACTTGAGATTGAAAACATCCGCGAACATAACCCCAATCCGGCTGAAATCTGGTTTTTCTTTCTTGGGATTGGCAGCGCTCTAGGTGGTTTTCTGTGGCTGGTTCTGGACATGTATCAGGAATGGCGCCTGACTGTTGCCACTTGGTTTATCGATCACGAACTTTACTGGATCGGTGATGCAGGTCCCTGGTGGCTAATGAGTGTTCACCCTGAACGTCGAGAAGTCTTTACCTGGCTCGATTTCATCATGATTGTTGGCTTTATGAGCCTGTGCGCAGTTGCACTGGCAGCCATTCTTTGGGGCACAACCTATCTCAGCGCATGGCTGGCCGGAAAACTTTCAAGCAACGCATTGATGTCCTGTAACCTGCGTCGTCGTGCTATTGAGCTGGGTTATCAATATGCGCCAGTGGCCCTCGTCTCACTTATTATGGGACTTGGGGCAGAACTGTTCGAGCCACTACGTTTGATCGGATTTGATAATTTCGATATCGGTTTAGTCAAAGGCGGCTTATTCAGTCTAAGCTTGCTGTGGAGTATTTTCCTTGGCTATCGCATCCTTGGACGTCAAGGCGTTAATTGGCAGCGCCGTTGGCTGCCCTTGATCCCCGGTATTCTGGGCAGTTCAATTGTTGCCGCTGCCTGGTGGCCCGCACTATTTGGAGGGTAGGAGGCAGCCTGTCCTTTGCTTACCCCCTTCTTTATTTTCCCGGCCTCTTTAATTCGCACCCCTTTTTTTGATATAGATCACTTTTTCAACAAACTTATTGATAATCGTTCTTATTTGCATTGATATAAGCAACGATGTGCAACAATATGTCGCACATCGTTGAAAGATTATCTTTAAACATAACCGCAGGAATAAAACCAAATGATTAAACAAATAACCAAACCTCTACTTCTGGCAACAGCCTTAGCAGCAACTGCCGCTCAAGCTGGTGACGTAGAGATCGGTGTTGTGGAACAAAGTGGAATGGAGATCGCTGCGGTTTATATCCAGCCCGTCACCATGGCTCCAATGCTGCCCTGCATGGGTGGTGAAGCAGATATTCATTTGGAAGCGGACATTAAAGCTCTAGCCGATAACGCCAATGGTTTCGATGAAGGCGCCTGGATCCCCTACCTGACAGTTAGCTACACCATTAACAAGCAGGGTTCAGACTGGAAAACACAGGGTACATTTATGCCGATGGTCGCCGCTGATGGCCCGCACTATGCACAAAACATTAAACTGGACGGTGCGGGTCGTTACCACCTGAGCTACCACATTGACCCACCACCCCGCGCAGGCTTTTACCGTCACACTGATAAAGAAAGTGGTACCGCTCCCTGGTGGCAGCCAATTGATCTGGAATGGGATTTTGTATTCGCGGGCTATGGCAAAAAAGGCGGTTATTGATCCGTTATGACGATAGGATTCGGGGCTCCAATTTTCGGCGCCCCAATTCATCCAACGACTGCGCTTAACGAACCGACCTACTAAGTAGGTCTTTCTTCTATTATTAAATCCCTCCCGCCAGAGTATTAACTTTCACCACCATCTGCTCCCTCAAATAAGTAATATTTTTTGTATTAGCAGTACGTCTACCGGTCATTATAAACAGTCTATCTCTGTTAATTCCCACTCCAATATTTGATTTATATCTTTAAAAGGTGGGGATACGTCGCTTTACAACCTAAATGAGAACGATTACCATTACTAATAACGGAAGCTTTAAATGTTACGTTATAACGTTTATACTTATCCCGTTAATCTACGTAGTCGGAAGATGGAACAAGGTGACTATTAATTCGCAGCAAAGAATAAGGGTTCAGCACCCGGGTTCATCAAAACAATAATTTAAAAAACCTTCAAGGAAGCACAATGACGCGCACGTTTTCATTAAAACCTAGTTTTACAATCGCCAGCCTGTTGGCCGCTGTAACTACCCTGCCCGCATACGCAGATACAGAAAATGAAGGGTTTTCCGGTAATCTGAGAGCTGGTTATATCAGCTCTGAAGATGGTGCGGGTATTCGCACAAAGAGCTCTGCCATTGGCGGTAAATATGGCTACGTTTCTCCGCAATGGAACGGCTTGAGCGCTGGCGCGACTGTTTACGCCACTGAAGAAATTGGCAAAGATGATGAGGGTTCTTTTTTTGGTGTCGATGACGACGGTTATAGCATCTTGGGTGAAGCTTACTTACAGGTAACACTTGGTAATACAGCGATCAAAGGTGGCCGTTTTGAATACGATTCGCCTTATGCCGATACAGATGACATCCGTATGATTCCTAATACGTTCCAAGGTGTTGTACTGAGCAACACCAGTCTTGCAGACACCACTCTCCACGCTGGCCACCTGACTAAATGGGCTGGTGTTGATACTGATGAACCAGAAGAGTTTAGACACCTGAACAATGACGAAGGCGTTAACTTTATCGGTGCTGAATATGAAGGCTTTGATTCTGTGGCATTGCAAGCGTGGTACTACGATGCCGGTGATTATGCACAACTGAGCTATTTCGAGGCAGTTTACAGCGCGGACAACTTTGAGCTTGGCGCGCAGTTCGCTAAACAAAATAACGATACCGCCGACAAATCTGGCCCAGATGGCGATGCTTACGGCATCTACGGTAGCGTTAATGTGGCTGACTTCACACTAACAGCTGCCTACAACGATGTAGATGGCACAGTGACTAACGGATTTGGTGGTGGCCCATTCTTCACTTCTGCCGATGACCTCACCATCGATGGGACAGAAGATCAGGACGCTCTGGCTTTAGGTGTTGAGTTCGGCGGCATCGAAAACCTGACATTGGGCGTACTTAATGTTGATTTTGGTAAAGGTGAAGATGAAACCGACTACTATGCAGTCTATGAAGTTAATGACAGCCTAAGCTTTGAGTTGGTTCATGCTGACAAAAATGACGATGGCGAATCAACTCGCCTGATTGCCAATCTGAGTTTCTAGAAAACCGCCTTTTAAGGCGACACTTCTAACTCTTTTAAAAGGCCCCGCTGGATAATCCAGCAGGGCCTTTTTTGTTACCTGAAATAGTGGTTTATAAATGGCTTTCGCGTTAGATTGGACGCATTCGAGTTAATCTACAAAGGTCTATTCATGGACAACAATCAGTATTTTTACCGCACAGTTATTTTCACCCGCACCGATAACGGCACTGCGTTGGCCGACATCGAAAATCCGAAACACACTACACCCTTAGATGGCTGGTTAGGCACGGTTATTTCACTGGCTGATGGGCAACATACCATCCAGGAATTAATTGGCTATATGGCTTCACAATACCCACAGGCACCCGACAATCTCGAAAAGACCTTACATTCAGTCATTGAACGATTGGAGGAAGGGAAAATGCTCCAATTCAGCGACGAGACTGTTGACCTGCCCTACTACCTGGCCTCCCCCATTGAAGAACTCGACCTGGAAAAAGCCCGTGCGCTCATCAAAGAGGATGGTTACACCGTCCACTAGCGTTATTTTTTCTGCTTCGGCAGTACTTTTCTCGGATTTTACGCCCATTGAGATAGAGCATGAAAAAACTGAAAAACGAAAAAGAGTTACTTAAAAAAGCCATCGTCGATGGTGTAAAATACGGAGAAGCGCGTGGTGTGGTGGAGTTTGAAACCACTGATTCAGCTAACGAAAAAGCCCTCTATATCTATCGACTACTCGTACATGACAAGGTGATTCAGCCAATCCCAGAGGATCAGGTATCACTAAAATCCATCAGTCATAAACTGGCTATTTGGGCATCTAAAAACAAATAACCAAGCTAACCGGCCGGGAGTCGGGATATTGAATCCAATCATCTGGACAATATCACTGCTAATTTGCAGCAATGTCTTTATGACATTCGCTTGGTACGCCCATTTAAAAGAACTGAACAATAAACCCTGAATTATCGCTGCCCTGGTCAGTTGGGGCATCGCATTATTTGAGTACCTGTTTCAGGTACCTGCAAACCGTATTGGCTATACCGTTCTATCCGTCGGCCAACTAAAAATTATCCAGGAAGTCATTACCTTAACTATCTTCGTACCCTTCTCATTTCTATACTTGAAAGAACCGCTCAAACTGGACTATTTATGGGCCGGTTTATGTTTGCTCGGAGTGGTCTTTTTCATGTTTCGCAGTAAAATCAATTATCCCAAACCGTTAACTGTTTCAAATCTTTCTCTTTGCGCGGTAGGAAAGTCGCCACCCCATAGCCCATCACAAACATCAGCAGATTACCGATAATGCCGGTGTAATAGAGATCAAAGGGCACACTCAGGCTTTCCGGCACCAGACCATTTTTGGCTAAAATTGTCCAGGCTGTGAAAAGCATGGTGAATATAATACCGACCCACACCGAGCGCGCATCGCCTTTACGTGTAAAGAAGCCGAGCAAGTACATACCCAGTAAGCCACCGCCCAATAAAGATACCAGTACGGTCGCCGTATCTTGCAGGGTTTTGGTTTCTGCATGCGCCAGGTAAATAGCGCCAGCAATCATAAAGACAGCGGTAATAGTCGCAACCACCCAGGCAGCTCTCAGGTAATGTTTATCCTCTTTGCCCTTATTCAGGTGACGGCGGTAAATATCCACGATGGTCACCGTGGAAATAGCATTAATACTGGAATCCAGTGATGACATCGCTGCTGCACCCGCAGCGGCAATCACCAAGCCCACCAGACCCGGCGGTAGATAGTTGGTAATAAAATACGGCAGGATGGCTTCAGCCTTTCGCTCACCACTCAGCATGTCTGTGGCTTCTAGCGTGGGAAATTCCTGAAAGAAGACAAACAAACTGGTACCCAAAAACATAAAAAATGCCCAGATCGGCAGACTGGCGCACACCGCTACCCACATGGCTTTACGCGCCTCCTTGGTACTTTTTGCTGCGCAGTAACGTTGCACCGTATTCTGGTTAGCGCAATACTCCGTCAGCCACACCGTCAAGCCCAGTAATAACATCATGGTGCCCGTTTTATCGAGCAGGGAAATATCCCAGGACACCGGCTGCAACGACCCCTCCTTTAACTCAGCAAAGGCAAACTTGCCCTCCCGTGAGGCCACTTCAAATATCTGCGCAAAACCACCGGGCAATTCAGATACCACAACCCACAGGCAGAAAATGCCGCCAAACACCAGCACCACGGTTTGAATGACGTCGGTCCAGATCACCGCATCAATACCACCGATAATGGTGTACAAAGCCACAAAAAGGCCACTGATAATGATACAGGTAGTGGCATCTAGCCCTGTCATTTCCTGCATCAACAGCGACAGTAAATACAGAATAATACTGATACGAACTAACTGACCGGTAATAAAGGCTACCGCACCATACACGCGAATAGATGGCCCGAAACGATATTCCAGGTATTGGTACGCAGAAGTAATTTTGCCACGTCGAAAGAAGGGTAAAAACAGATAGGCAGCAATCACTACGGCCAGCGGTAGCATTAAGTTCGGCAGATAACGTAACCAGGCTGTTTTAAAGGCATCACCGGGATAAGCGAGGAACGAAATCGAACTGATGGAGGTGCCCACTAGGCTCAGGCCAATAACCCAACCCGCAAAGGAGCGTCCGCCAACGAAATATTCTTCAGTACTGGTATTTTTACGGGAAAAGTAAAACCCCATGCCCAGCATGCCAAACAGGTAAATCAGCAACGCTGTGATATCGAGCCAATGTAGCGACATAAATCACCTTCATTTAATTATTGCTGCGCATTGTTGAGGCTTCAGCGGTGAGATGCAAGCGGATATTTTAAAGCCAATTTAAAAGGACTATGATGACTGAGCCCCACAAATACTTCTGGAGGTTTGTCATGAAACTCAGTGCACGTAATGTTTTAAAAGGTACCGTTAGAGGTATCGCCACCGGTGTTGTTAACAGTGAAGTCACTATTGAAATTGGTAACGGTGTAGAGATAACCTCCATTATCACCAACAAATCCTGTGAAAGCCTCGACCTTCGAGTTGGTGGCGAAGCCTTTGCGGTAATTAAAGCATCTGATGTAATTCTCGGAGCAGATTAGGTTTGCGCATCAACGGGCCCTCTTCAACACCCATTTTTAAAGAAAGGAAAAACATCAACGCATGAACATGCTTAAAACCGGTTTTGCTTTGAGCATGATATTTTTTCTTTCTGCTTGTGCCTCTGATGTTAGCAAAACCTCACTATCCTCAGGTAATGAAGCCTGGCATATCTCCGCCTCTGGGGCTCCTCAGGTTTTATTAATCACTGCCAAAAATGAAAACAAGGCCTTCCGACAATTTAAGGTTGCCAACAACAAAGGGCTTCCTGCAAAAATCAGCTGTCTTTTTGAAGCCCCGTCCCGCCTATCTTTCATAGCCGTTCTATCGGATGCTGAAGAAATTTGGGAGATGTCCTATGACCCCGACGCAGACCCAGTCTTTCCGGGATTTGTTCATAATTACCGCACTGGCCAAGTTGAAGGCATCACCGTGGAAGAGCAACCCTTTGCCCGGCGGCGCCTGTATTTAGGTTTGGATCACAGCACCTTAATCTTTTCCCCGAGCCACACCGAAGTAATTGGGTACGGAGAAGACGGCAGCATTACTGTCTATAACCTCGACTCCAGAAAACCCGCTGGCAAGCTTACCGATCAAATCAGCGTATCGCTGCTGGATAGCCAGTTTTCCATAGTAGATGAAGAACTGATCTTTATTCTCAACTTGCCGGATGGTAATAAAAAAATATTTTCAGCACACTCATGGCGCGAGATTGAAGGTAAAACCGTTGCCGCCCGCAAGTTGGTAGCGGTTAATATTTGTGCCCAATCATAAGCACAACTCTGGAAACCTTTCTTACCAACTTTAAAGTCGGCTTAACAGGCTACTTAACAATAATTTTGCCAACCATTTTAGGGTGCGGCCCACAGCGGTACTCATACTCGCCAGGCTTATCAAAATTTTTATCTAAGTATTCATCGGGAAATAAATAGTCAGATTCCTCTTCCCCGTATTTTTCAAACCAGACACTGTGATACTGGCGTTTTTCATTATTCATCCAACGAACTGTCTGGCCCGCCTTAATCTCAAGAACCTCTGGAATAAATTTAAATTTCAGCATACCTACTTCAACAACTTCAGTCGTATTTTCAACAGCTGCGGCGTTATCAACTTCCGGCTGATTATTCGCACAGGCCTGCACAGAAAAGATCAGCAATACCAACATGAGAATTTTGTACATTGTTGCGCTCCTTAACTTGGAATTGTTTGTAACGAATAGAATTTAAATAGTTTAGCAAGATTTTGTTGGTAAACCCTATAAAGCAAAAAGGCAGCCAAAACAAAATGTTCTGGCTGCCTTTCATTATGCATTAACTGATGCACAGACATGTTTCAAACTGTTCAGTGTTCAATCCATGCCTATTGAACAAATACGGCCATTATTGCTTAACCGCATTGATCTCCGCATCAGCATTGTCCAACGCCAGCTTATAACCTAACGAAACATGGTGATAACGACCCGATGTGAAATCATCGTGAATCGCAAAACCAAAGTTATAGACAACACCCGGTTTAATACTCACGTCGCCGGCTTTGCTTGAATTCAGCTTACGTTTAACAACCACCGACCAAGTGCCACCTTTCAGAGATGCTTCTACTTCAGCACCTTGGCCACCATGCATGGAACGCTTCTCAAGAATATGGCCATCTTCAACCTGCTTGGAACCTGATTTATAGCGAACTATATCCATGTATTGATTGGCGGCAATTGCAGTAGAAATATCGGCATCACTCTTAAGCTTATCCCAACCACCTAACGCTTTACCTTTACGTCCTTTCAACTCAATCTTAGTACGTGACTCAACAAGATACTTAGTCACACCTGATTTCAAGTCCAGACGTTTCGCTAACTCAGAGCCACTCAAAACACTCTGCTCAGGCGCAAACGGCATGTTGTTAGCATCGGCATGACAAGTCCCCCAACAACCGGCCCGATCCGCATACTCTGCATCATCAGTAGCAATCATAAAGGCTAGTTTCATTGGGTTTTTAGGATCCATCTTACCGCCATCAACAAACGGCACTGGTGCATGTTTACCATCTGCCCAGCTGAAGCGTAAGTAGAGATTTTCATTATCATGGGCTGCATCGATTTTCACTGGAATGCTGCCGCGTTTGCCAGGGATCACGTTAGGCTCTAGTTTTTTCTCACTCTCGCCGCTAACGATTGACTGACCAAGATCCGCAGTTTCTTCACCATGACACTCAATACAACGATCACCTTTTGTGAAGGCACGTTTACCGCCATGCCTACGACCTAAGATCCACTCCATAGAGGCCGTGCCTGGGTAAAATATCGTGATTTTACTGCTTTTAGCTTTCTTCCAGTCAACCTTGATGTTGCTTGCTGGTTCACTGCCACCCGCGGCTGCTTTAGAGCCACCCACAGATTTAATCGCCTCCTGCACCGCTTCGTCAATACGCTGCTGAACAGAAGCTTCATCAACCTCAGCTTGAGCCGCTAGCTCAGCATCTTTTTCTTCAGCACGCTTCAAACCATCCAGATACATTTGTGGAATTTCACGAATGTACTTGGGATTCGGCGCTTCAAGGGCTTCCAGTTCTTCGTCAGACAGTTGATCTCTGACATTATGGTGAGCAATGCCCTTATGGCAATCAATACAGGTTTGCCCTGTTTCAAAGGCATTTAGGTGTTGCTTACGTGCACGTGGTTTCTGAAATTCAGGATTCATTGATTCAAAGTTGTGACAGTTACGGCACTCTCTTGAATCCGTGTTTTTCATCGCTTTCCAGACATTTTGAGCTAACTCAAAACGATGCTCATTAAATTTTTCCTTTGTATCCAGCTTGCCGGTAGCCCAAGAGAAAAGCTCTTTCGATGCCTGGATCTTACGGACGATCTTATGAATCCAGGGTCGTGGTACGTGACAATCAGGACAACCCGCTCTCACACCCGTTCGGTTAGAGTAGTGGATTGAAGGTTTATATTCTTGGTAGACATTATCTTCCATTTCATGACAGCCAATACAAAACTCTGTTGTATTGGTTGCTTCCATTGCCGTATTGAAACCGCCCCAAAATACGATACCAGCGACAAATAAGACGATTGCTCCAAACGTTGAAGCGCCAAATAGAAGACGGCGTGACCAAAAGCTAGATTTATTCGATGTGTTGTTATTCATAATCAGCTCGGAAATTTCCGCTCAAAAAAAAGGGCATAGCAACGACAGTTGCCATGCCCTATGTATCACCAGCTTTTTAACGGCTGATTAGGTTTTGTGGTTAGCACGGTTATAAACGTTGAACTTACCAGTTGGTGTAGTTAAACCTTTAATACGCGTAATCTCTTCAAGAGTTTTCGCATCGTAGATTACGATTTCACCGGTTGGATTTTTCGCATCTTTACGGTTCCAAACGGAAACCCAAACCTCTGTACCATCGTTGTTAAATTCCATATGAAGGGCTGCTTTACCTGGCTCTTCAGTTACACGGATTGTTTTAACAATTTCATGTGTTTTCTTATCGAAAACTTGTACAGACTGTTGAATTTCTGGCTCAGGGTGCTTCAGCTGATCAGCCCAAACGTACTGAGACGTTTCGTGAGTACGGATAAACGCGCCAGCTCCGTCAGTTTCAACTTCGTAGCACAGTTCCCATGCTTTATCAGGGTGACCAATAGGATCGTTACCCCAAACAGACACTAGACCAGTACCCAAGTGAGTGGTGCCACCTACAGGGCCACACTCTTCATCCAGCCAGTTAGCGCCTGGACCTGGGTGAGGCAGTGTATCTACGTCGATCATGGCTTCTAACTTACGTTCTTTGGTATCAACAACAACCATTTTGTTAGAGGCATTAGCTGCGATTTGGAAGTAACGACCTGTTGGATCGAAGAAACCATCATGCAGGAATTCTGCAGAGCTGATTTGATCAATACGCAGGTTATCCAGATCTGTGTAATCAACTTGCCACATTTGACCCAGTTCTTTCACAGCAACCATGAAAGTTGACTCGTTTGGCGTAGTGTAAATAGCCGCTACACGTGCTTCATTAATGAACTCGCCTTTGGTGTTATAACCACGTGTTGAAACAACTTTTAGTGGGTTTAACGTTACAGCGTCCATGATCACGAAATGCGAAGGCCAGTAGCCACCAGCAATCACGTATTTGCCATCACCTGAAACGGCGATATCACGTGCGTCATAGGCCATTTTAGTTTCAGCAACCAGCATCTTATCAGGTGTTTGCCACAGATCGATCTTGTTAACTTTGCCGTCACGACCAATGGTGTACCAGAAACGACCGATATCTTCAGCATGGTCTAATTTATGATGCTCAGTACCTTTAATTACGTGTACTGCGTAGCCCGTATCGATGTGGGTAATAATTTCTTTGGTATCGCCATCAATGATGGCCGCTGTACCTGCATCACGTTCGATAACAACAAAGAAGTTTTCCCAGTTACGACCATGCATAGGCTTTGTTGGGTAATCTTTTGGTGCAACATATTCTTTGGTGTGTGAACGCATTTGTTCCAGAGACATTTCTGGTGGAACTGGAGGCGTCATTTGGATGAAGGTTGATAGGTTGGCGATTTCTTGTTTCGTGAACAAATCGTCAAAGTTATTCATACCGCCTTCTGTACCAAGAGAGATAATCTTCTCAAGACGAGCCTGACCTTTCTTCAACGTATTTTCTGGCTCAAGGTTTTTACCTGTAGCACCCTTACGCAGAACACCATGGCACCCTGCACAACGTTGAAAATAATGTAACTGTGCTTTTTCAAAGTCAGCTTTAGACAACGTTGGTTCGGCTGCTACGGCATGCAAACTCAACCCGCCTGCTGCCATACCAATTGCCATACCAATCGCTGATAGTCCGTACTTTATCGTCTTCATTGGTCATTCTCCTGATATTATTTTTAACACGTTCTTTTTAGAAATCGAGAAACTCTGCGGTTGAACGCACTATTAAACATTTTCCCTGGCAAGCACCTGACTGAAATCAATTCCATACAATTAGCTAAATTTTTTTATCCTTTGAGAAAAGTTCAAGCAGCCAACCCTCTCATACGGGGAATATGGCACACTAAAAAGTGCTAAATTTAATTAATCAGCCCTATCTCCATAAGAAACAGGGCTGGCAAAAGGGTTAGTGACTGGTTCCTTCTGAACGGGTAATTTTATTGTAGACGTTATATTTTCCGACCGGCTTTTTCATTGGCAGGTGTTTAACTTCTTCCAGTGTTTCGGCGTCGTAAACAATCAGCTCACCATCCATTTCCCAAATGCTCAGTAGCGCAAAACGTCCGTCACGGGTGAACTCGATATGACCCGATGTTTTACCCGGTACAGGCTTAAGAGTCTTAACGATTTCCAAGGTCGTTTTATCGATAATATGCATGACATCTTTATTAGGCCCTACAAATACATCGACCCAGGCATAACGGGAATTTTCATGGCTTCGCATGAAAAAACCAGGGCCTAGAGTTTCAATCTTTTTAATGGTTTTCCAATTTTTAGTGTCAATAAAAGTGACCGTATGCTCTTTTAGGTTGGGCGTTGCGAGTACCACGGTATCCTTATAGGCCCAGGTAATACCCGAACCCAGGTGCGGCATACCGGTAAGATCCAGGTCAGCCACTTTTTTCTGCCCGGTCAAATTAAAGACCTGACCGTTTTTGGCATTACGCGCTGCGCCCATAATGTTTTCGTACTGCTGATCAAAAAAGAAATCATCGAGATAATCATCCAGCTGAATTCGGTCAACCACTGGTTTAACAGCGTCCGATGAACTGTCGTCAACGCGGATTTCCCAAACCTGTTTAAAATCCTTTAAAGCCGCAACAAAACTCTGCCGAGGTGGAGCAGAATAAACAGCGCTGACACGCGAGCTATTACCCTGCTCATCCGTCACAGGAATGATTTTCATCAAACTCAAATCCGTGGCATCAAGCAGCACCAGAGTATGCGGCAGGTAGTTGCCCACCAGTACATATTTATCATCGCCCGATACCGCCAGATTACGCGCGTTAATACCAACACGGGTTTCGGCGACGACCTGCAAGTTGTACATATCGTATTTGGTCACCCAGCCGTCACGCGAGGCGAAATAAACAAAACGACCATCGGAAGTGTACTTTGGTCCGCCGTGCAACGCATAACGCGACTTGAAGCGGTGAATGGTTTCGAAGGTATCACCATTAAGTACGGAGACATGATGATCCCCCGCCTCAACGACTAAAAAGACGTTCAGTGGATCGGCGTCATAAATCGGACTAGCAGTTTGCGCATTACCCTCAACCAGCTCCGGCTTATAAATGACATGATGGGCCTTAATGGTTTGCTCGTCCCATCCAGGCACTTTCAGTAATGGCGTGTAGATAAGATCAACCAGACTTTTGATCTCATTCGGTTTTAATACCTCTCCAAACGCTGGCATCTGTGTTGCCGGCAAGCCGTTAGTAATAGAAGCAATGGCCTGGTTTTTCCTAACCCTCTTCAGGTTTTCAGGTAACAATGCAGGACCCAGAAGACCTAAGCGATCAGCACCGTGACAAGCGGCACAGTTTTGTTGAAACAAAGTCGCCTGATCAGCTTCTGAAGCATTGAGAGTCGCTGCATTAATTCCAACAGTCGAAAGAAATATTGTAACCAGCGCAACTTTTTTACTCAGCAAAACGAACAGTCCTTATTTCCAAATCCATTGGCTCAGGTTTTTCCTGCTCATAATCTTCGAGCTTGATATCAAGCTCCTGATCATCAAGGTAACAAGCCGGATCTTCCCACCAGGGATCGCCGGTGGTCTGGAAAGCACGCACACGGGTATTACCTCCACAGACATCCTTAAAGCTGCAAACACCACAACGCCCTTTTAAAGGGCGAGGTTGCGCTTTGAAACCCGCCATCAAAGGATCACTCGTATCCTGCCAAATTTCTGAAAAAGGTCTTTGCAGTACATTGCCTAAGTTGTAATTCCACCAGAAGGTATCAGGGTGCACATTACCCAGGTTATCAATATTGGCGACATTAACGCCGGATGAATTACCGCCCCACTGCGCTAACTTAGCTCGCATGTGGTCATATTTATCTGGAAAACGCTTTTTCACCCAGTGCAGAAAGTAAACGCCATCGGCATCGTTGTTACCGGTTACAAATTCACGGTGGCGACCCGCACTGACATCTTCCCAGCATTTATCAAATAACAGATCCAGCGCGTCACGGGTAATATCGAAAACCGCATCATGACCACGGTGACGATTACCACGTCCACCGTAGTTAAGGTGAGAAAGATAAAATTTGTCGACACCCTGCTCATCCATTACATCCAGCAGGAATGGTAATTCATGGGCGTTATCCTGGGTAATTGAAAAACGCATACCTACTTTAATGCCCGCCTCACGACACAGCTGCAGGCCTTTAAATGACGCATCAAAGGCGCCCTGCTTCTGGCGGAATTTATCATGCGTTTCACGCACACCATCAATACTAATGCCCAGATAGTCATAACCGACGTCGGCAAGCCCTTTGATATTGGATTCATCAATTAGGGTACCATTGGTCGACAGCGCGACATAAAAGCCCATTTTCTTGGCGTGGTGGGACAGTTCCAGAATGTCCGGTCGCAACAGCGGCTCACCACCAGAGAGAATCAGCACCGGCACCTTGGCCGCTTTCAGGTCATCCATCACACCAAAAACCTGCTGCGTATTAAGTTCGCCGGGGAAATCAACATCAGCAGAAATTGAATAACAGTGTTTACAGGCCAGATTACAACGGCGCACCAAATTCCAGATAACAACCGGACCTGGTGGATTACGCTTGGGGCCCAACGGCGTGGGATTTACTAATTCCTGCATGTATTGAGAAATACGAAACATAGCTCAAGCTCCAATGCGTATGCCGGTTTTCTTTAAAATCCGGGTACTGAATAAAATATCGTGAGCTCGGCAGTGTTCACCGAGCAACTCTTCAATTTGTTTGGCTTTCTCAAACACTTCATCACGGTTACGGCCATGCACCATCGCAAACAAATTGTATGACCAATCGGGCAAAAACCGTGGCCGATGATAGCAATGACTAACAAAACTCAGGTTGCCCACGACTTCACCTAGCTCTTGAATTTTTTCATCTGGCACATCCCAAACCGACATGCCATTACCGGTATAACCCAGTTTGTAATGATTAGGCACAGCGCCAATGCGTCTAATGCGTCCATCTTGCTGCATAGCCGTTAAGCGTTCCTTGATCAGACTCACATCAACCCCAAGTTGGTCAGCAATCTGCTGATAGGGTTCGGCAACTAATGGCAGTCCGGATTGCGTCGCCAGAATAATTTCACGATCCAGCGGCGTGTGGGTGCCGTCCAGCGGGGAATGAGAGTCGTCCATCGTCTGTGTGCTCATGTCAGATTTCAAAATGCAGCCCCACGAAAAATTCTTGCAACTTGGGCATATTACGCACCGTTAAACCGGTGTCCGCCTCAATTGCTTCAAGTGTTTCATCCAGCTCAGCAGGTGTTTCAGTGGCCAGTACAAACCACATATTTAATTCGTGATCACGCTGGTAGTTATGCGCCACCTGCGGGAAGGCATTCACCTTTTCCGTCACCGTATCAAAGTCCTCTTCAGGTACAGCGATGGCACATAAACTAAGTCCGCCACCAAAACGATCAGCGTTAAAAAGCGGGCCAAAACGGGTCAACATCTTTTCATCCATTAGGCACTGCACACGGACGATTAAGTCTTCTTCCGTGGTGCCCAACTGCTCAGCCGCTACGGCAAAGGGGTGGTCACAAATGGGAAAGTCTCGCTGCAACTCATTGATAATTTTTTTATCCAGTTCATCAAGCTCGGTGATGTCACTCATGAGGCTGCTGCCCTTCCCTTATCAAAATATTTAGCTCCACGTTGTTTAAAACGTTTCAACGAAAAAAGAATGTCGTAGGGCGTATTATCAAGCCCCAGATTTTCCGCCATGCGTTCAATGTAATTGACCACCTCGTCGCGATTCTTACCGTGAATCATACTGAACAGGTTATAGGGCCAATCAGGCTTTCTTGGGCGCTGATAACAGAGTGTCACATCATCCTGTGCACTAAGTTGTTTACCGCGCTCATCGACTTGATCATCGGGGATATCCCACACCACCATCGCATTAGCGCGATAGCCTAATTCATGGTGTCGAACAATAACCCCCAAACGTCGGATAATTCCGTTGCCCTGAAGGTCAGAAATTTTCTGGATTACGACTTGCTCGGTAAGGCCAAGCTGCTCAGCAATGACCAAATAAGGACGCTCAACTAACGGTAAGCCGCCCTGAATGGCTGCAACCAGCGGTCCATCCTGCAACGGGTCAAAATCATGATCCGCAGTCTGTTGGTTGAGTTCCGGCTTGGATTTTTGATACTTTTCACCACCCAGCTTAAACCCTAGGTCGATGTGATATTCCTTCACCAGCGGCAAGCTCATCACTGCGTAACCCGTAGCGTTTTCAATGGCAGAAAGTGCCATCGCCAATTGCTGCTGGTCAGCAGACACCGCGACAAACCAAAGATTAAAACGGTGTTCTCGCTCGTAATTATGATTCACCTCGGTAAAGCCATTAACCTGTTCGGCAACGACTTCCAGTTTAGCGGGCGGAATACTCATCGCCGCCAAGGTGCTAACCCCCAGTTTATTGGGTTTAAAAACAGGACCTACACGACTAACCTTGCCACCCTCAAGCAGCCCAGCCAGTTCATTTATAACCGTTTGGGTATCACTGCCAAGATCGTCGGCAAGCTGATCAAAAGGCCTCGCAATAAGCGGGAAATTACGCTGGTAGTCATTCAACAGGCGCTGCTCAATATCACTCATCGCTTTACAGCCCAATCTTGTGGGCACGGTTCGTAAAGAAAATACCGGAGGGTTTTTCTACCGCTAATGTCTTCAGCTTTTCGAAGGTTTCGGTGTCGTAAATTTGAATTTGATCTTCATCCCGAACGGATGTCCAAACCTTTTCACCCTTTGGCGTAAATTCCATGTGTAGCACGGCTTTACCCGGCTTCAAGGTTTTAATAATCTTTTGCGTCTCGGTATCAATAACTTGCAAAGTATCGTTATTCGGGAAAGCAAAATTGACCCACATGTGACGCCCACCAGGGCGTGCCATCACAAAAATCGGCTGGCCATGTACAGGAATTGTGGCGATCTGCGTCCAGTTTTTACGATCAACTACAATCACGTCATTATGGCCAACAGCCGGCACAAAGGCATAATCCCCTGCAACAGCCCAACCTTCCAAGTGCGGCATTTTATAAACAGGCAGCTTTTCATCGCCGCGCCCGTAATCATCCAGAATATGGCGAACACCTTTTTCTGGATACCACAAATCCAGCAGCGCCATGCCATCCTCACCAAACAGACCCGCAATATAATAACGACCATCGGGTGTGATTAACGCATCATAGGGTTGACTGCCAATATCGATAAATTTAGTTATTTTTGGCTTTGCAGGTGTCGTTACATCAGCAATCCATATCTCATCAGATTCATACAAACCAAAAACAAATTTATTGCCTGGTGCGTCTACCAGACCAATGACCTTTGATTGAACCTTATTCGAACCAATTGCAGGGATATCAGCCACCAGCTCCAGCGTATCGGTATCAAAAATTCGTACGCCGCCCGGCTCATAATTAGACACAGCTACCAAACGACCATCCTCAGAGACCGCACCACCAATGCTGTTGCCGCCCTGCAAAACGCGTTTATCGATTTTGCCTTTGAGAATATCTAGCTTTGTTAAGCCGCCATCACGGCCAAACACATAGGCAAAACGCTCATCACGAGAGTAAACAATCGAGGCATGAGACAGATCACCCAAACCTTCGATTTGATAAAGCTGCAAGCCGTCGGAGTGCTCAACCACCTGCACACTGCCGGTGGCACGTTCGATAATAACGCCAAGATCACCGGTACCACGATCCGCATAAGCAACACTGCTTACGGAAGAAAAACCAAAGAGACACAACAGACCAACGTTTTTGACCTTCCGGGAGGCCACATTGGCCCAGTAACGTTTATTCACGAACAAGTCCTTCTTTAAGTGTGCTGACCAGCCATTGAATATCCATGTCACTGAGAATGGGTTTCCAGGGCGGCATCGGTGTATTCGGGCGACCGTTGCTGATCACATAAATTAAATAGTCTTCCGGCTTATTGAGCAAAGCCTCGGGCGTTAATGCAGGACCAAGGCCGCCTTTTAAGGTCATACCATGACAGGAGCCGCAATCATGTAACAACAGGTGCTTTAATTCGGACTGACGATCAGCAGAAAGTGGATTTCCGCCTGCATGACTCAGGCTGGCAAAAGAAAGCAACAACAGGAGAAAGCTTTTCTTCATAGGATTACAGCCTAACCGGTTGATTGCTGTGCGTGATCAACCGCAGGCATAAACCAGTCCAGCGTGTCAGCAAGGCTAACCACTTCACCAATGATGATCATCGCGGGCGGCGAAATTTCTGCCTCACGAGTATCTGCGATCAAATTCGACAAGTTGCTGATTAGACGGCGTTGTTGGGAAGTCGTGCCCTGCTCAATCACCGCAACGGGTGTTTCCGTAGGACGACCAGCAGCCAGCACCGCGTCGACGATAGGCTCCAGATTACCGATGCCCATATAGATGGCCAGGGTGCAGTCTTTGTCCTGAATCGCGCTTTGATCAAGCTCCAGTGTCTGATCAGCACGTCGGTGACCGGCAATGAAGCACACGCCATTGGCAAGGCCGCGGTGTGTCAGTGGTACGCCCGCGTAAGCCGAGCAGGCCATAGCCGAGGTTATTCCGGGTACAACCTCAAACCTCACCTGGTTTTCAGCAAGTACCAGCGCCTCTTCACTACCGCGTCCAAACATAAAGGGGTCTCCGCCCTTTAAACGAACGATATGGCGATGATCTTTGCCCTTGGCAAGGCTAACCAGCAACTCATTAGTTTCGTTCTGAGGTAGCGCGTGGCGTCCTGATTCTTTGCCAACGTATATTTTGGCAACACCGGTCGGGATCAAGCTGATAATTTCATCCGAAACGAGACGGTCATAAACAACTACGTCAGCACTTTCGATCAGACGTAAAGCTTTTACAGTTAACAACCCCGGATCACCGGGACCAGCGCCAACCAAATAAACACAAGAATTATTCATCAGAGATTCAAATCCTTTTAATGCGTAGAGCCCCGGGTAGATTCCGAGACCATCAATAAACCGCTGCCAAGAAAAAGGAAATGACCACTTCAATTTGGCAAGAAATAAAGCCATGCCACTTCATTGCTATTGACGTTAAAGCGACATCAGCAGCTTATTAATAAGCTCTTCAACGAACATTGATTCAAATCAAGATCGTTTGCTGGATCCATCGAAGGAAGATCTTAGAACAAAGAAAAAAGGGGAAGGAAGCACCTTATTTCAAGATGCTCCAGGTCAAACATAAAACGCTAGGATTGCCCTGCGCCGTACCAATCAAACTTATCACGCAACGAAACCACCTCACCTACAATGATCAATGCAGGGGGTTTAATCTCAGCCTCTTTGGCCAACTCTGAAATTGTCGCAAGCGTGCCGGTAACAACTCGCTGCTCAGGCAAAGTGCCCTTCTCGACCAGCGCAATAGGCATATCAGGAGACATCCCGTTTTCAATCAGTCCTTTACTGATCAAGGGCAGACTAATAAGCCCCATGTAAATAACCAGTGTCTGATGCTCATGCACCAACTCCTGCCACGGTAGATCGCAGGAATCATCCTTAAGATGACCGGTAATAAAGCGCACGGATTGGGCAAAATCACGGTGTGTTAACGGGATACCCGAATAGGCAGCGCAACCCGAAGCAGAAGTAATGCCCGGCACAACCTGAAAAGGTACATCTTCAGCCATCAGCTGGTCAATCTCTTCACCACCACGGCCGAATATAAAGGGATCGCCGCCTTTCAAACGCAACACTCGCTTGCCTTCTTTGGCCAACTTAACTAGCAATAAATTAATTTCATCCTGTGGCAAAGCATGATTTTTACGCGCTTTGCCAACATACACACGATCAGCATCACGTCGGCATAAATCCAGCACACCTGCAGATACCAAGCGATCATAAACAACCACATCGGCCTGTTGCATCAGACGCAGCGCTTTGAAAGTCAGCAGGTCCGGATCACCCGGGCCACCACCCACTAAATAAACTTCACCAACTTTCCGATGTTCAGGATCAGCTGCCGCTAGCGCCTCGGTAAGTAGCTCTTCGGCTTTGTCTTCTTTACCCGCGAACACCATTTCTGCCACAGGGCCCTGCAGGATAGCTTCCCAGAAACCACGGCGTTGGTTAATGGTACTAAAACGTGCTTTTACCTGCTCACGAAAACGCCCAACCAAACTACCCAGCCGACCGTAACTAGCGGGTATTATAGACTCGATCTTACCGCGCAAAAGACGTGCTAAAACCGGCGATTGACCGCCGCTGGAGACGGCAATCACAACCGGCGATCGATCAATGACCGCAGGAATAATAAAACTACTCAAGCCAGGATTATCCACCACATTAATCGGCAATCCACGCTGTTTGCCGTCTTCGGAAACCTGAATATTAACCGCGCTATTATCTGTAGCAGCGATCACCAGAGTTACGTCAGACAAATACTCCGAGCTATAAGCCGCTTGATGGTATTCACCGTTATTTTTTTGGATCAGCTCATCGAGGGCGTCACACAGATCCAATGACACGACACGTAGTATTGCGCCAGCACGCACTAACAAATCAGCTTTGCGTAGTGCAATATCACCACCACCAACGATCAAACAGCGTTGACCCTTGAGATCATAAAATATCGGTAAAAAATCCATCATTTAGTCTTTTTTATATTGAAGGGAATTAAGTATGCCAGCCAAATCCATAACAGTTAAGGCCTGAACGTGAAGCTGTTTTATACACTTTATCCAGCCAAATTAATTAGCTGAGATCAATTCGGCATTATTCATGTAAGGACGTAAGACTTCAGGAATAGTCACACTGCCATCGGCATTCTGGTAATTTTCAAGAATTGCCACCAACGTACGTCCCACAGCCAGACCAGAACCATTAAGTGTGTGTAACAGCTCTGGCTTGCCCGTTTTAGGGTTACGCCAGCGCAACTGCATACGACGCGCCTGGAAGTCCAGGCAGTTACTGCAGGAAGAAATTTCGCGGTACTTATCCTGAGCCGGCAACCATACTTCCAAGTCGTATGTTTTAGTCGCTGAGAAGCCAAGATCGCCGCCACACAGAATCACTTTTCGGTATGGTAGATTAAGGCGTTGCAATACGGTTTCAGCATTACCGGTCAGCTCTTCAAGCGCTTCAAAGGACTTGGCAGGCTCAACCAGCTGCACCATCTCGACCTTTTCAAACTGGTGCTGGCGAATCATGCCACGGGTATCGCGACCATAGCTGCCCGCTTCACTTCGGAAACACGGTGTGTGAGCAGTAAAACGCAACGGCAATTTAGAGGCATCAACGATCTCACCACGCAGCATATTGGTAACAGGTACTTCAGCCGTCGGAATCAGATACCAGTTGTTGTTATCGGAACTAACCTTGAACAGGTCTTCTTCAAACTTAGGCAATTGACCGGTACCGTACAGCGATTCATCATTGACGATGTAGGGAACGTAAACTTCCTGATAGCCATGTTCCTGCGTGTGCAGATTCAACATGAACTGAATCAAGGCGCGGTGCATTTGTGCGACTTGGCCGGTCATCGTGGAAAAACGTGACCCCGTCAATTTAGCGGCGGTTTCAAAATCCAGGCCGCCTAGTCCGGTGCCCACATCAACGTGGTCTTGAGGTTCAAAATCAAAGTTACGCGGCTCACCCCAGGTCAATACAGTAACGTTATCTTCTTCATCTGTACCTTCGGGTACAGATTCATGCGGCAGGTTTGGCACACCACTAAGAATTTCATCAAGCTGACTTTGTACGATATTTAGTTTGGCTTTACACTCATCCAGACGCTCGCCCATGGTGTTCATTTCAGCAATCAGCGGCGCGATGTCTTCACCAGCCACTTTGGCTTTACCTACATTCTTGGAGCGCGAGTTACGGTCGTTTTGTAACTGTTCAGTTTCGGTCTGAATGGCTTTACGTTGCGTTTCCAACTCAGTGACACGGGCCACGTCCAACTGATAATTCTTTTTCTTTAATTGATCCGCAACGTCCTGAAGATTCGTGCGCAGTAATTTTGAATCTAACATGTTCTATTCCGTAAAATTTTTAGAAAACTTGTTTGGCCAGCAACATGCCAGCGGCGGTGGCCAATAAACATACCAGCACACTGCTAAAAATATAGGTCAGGGCCGCTGTTAAACGCCCATCCTGTATAAGACTCACCGTTTCCAGCGAAAAGGTGGAAAACGTCGTGAAGGCGCCAATAAATCCCACCATCAACACGGCGTGCCATTCCGAGGCAACCTGCAACCGTTGCACGATGACGATGTAGCCGATACCAATCAGGAATGAGCCGATGATATTGACCGCCAGCGTACCGTAGGGGAAATTGCGTTCAAACAGCCGTGAAACGACGCCTACCACCCAGTAACGGGACAGCGCACCCAATGCACCCCCTATCGCAACCGCAACGACCTGATTCATTCACAAATCCGTTTATTTATAGCGTTTCTGATCACTGCTGTTATCCAGCTCACGTAGGTGGTCTAACTTCTGCTTGATTTTGCTCTCAAGCCCACGTTCTACGGGGAAATAATACTGTTCGTTATGCAGCTCTTCGGGCAGGTAATTTTCGCCTGCTGCATAGCCATTTGGTTCGTTGTGAGCATACCGATATTCCATGCCATAATCCATGTCTTTCATCAGCTGCGTGGGCGCAGGCCGCAGGTGATTGGGCACTTCGTAACTGGGG
>Ga0209395_1000339_pt1 | contig 70025 bp, 60 predicted proteins | sample GOMGulsemesocosm_3_FD_184635 | JGI IMG/M metagenome (GOLD analysis project Ga0209395, IMG submission 184635) | Methane-oxidizing microbial communities from mesocosms in the Gulf of Mexico - GOM9D Gulf of Mexico (SPAdes) (version 2) | ecosystem: Environmental > Aquatic > Marine > Cold seeps...
AGTCTAATGACTCTTTGTATCGTGAATTGAAAGCTCGTAAAGACGAGTGGGAGAAAAACGGTATTGAAGATATTTGGGTTCTTGGTGATGCAGAAGCTCCACGTATCATTGCTGATGTTACCTTTGACGGGCACCGTCTGGCTCGTGAGATCGAAGATGAAGATCCACAACACCAGAAACCGTTCAAACGTGAGCAGAAAGTGTGGGGTGTTGCTTACAACCCAGACGACAACGATGAGCTTGAGTTCCGTCTGTAAGACGATAAGACCTAGTCTTATAAGCTTCAAGAAAGCGGGGGTGGCCGAAAGGTCACCCCCGTTTTTTTATGTCTGAAATAAAGTAAGTGTGTGAATAAGGTTTGTTTGCGGCAAGTATAAATGACGTGCTTTGATTGACTGTTGCTGGCTTGATGCGGAGTGGGTGTTTTGTGATCTTCAGGCGGTCCTGAGGTTGTTTTGTAGACTTGTTTGGGTTTGGGTTTGGGTGAGGGTGTTTAAGGCTGCTAGCGAGGATGTTGGTTGCTTGGCGAGTTGCGTTGAGGCTTGGTAGGTTGTTAGGTCGTTGCTGTGTCGTGGTAAATGTATGGGGGAGGCTTTAGTGGTTGGTAAATTTAAGACACAAAAAAGGGGCCTAAGGCCCCTTTTTCGACAAAACGAAATTGCCCCTACTTTAGTGGAGCAAATCGCAACAGACTCATTAACGCATTTTAGACGCGATAAAGGGTATTTCTGAAACAGTTGCAGTGCAATCGATTGCACCTTTAACTTCAACTTTAGTGCCAACAGCAGTACCAGGCTTCAGGTAGCACAGTGCAATAGACTTGTTCAGACGAGTAGAGAACAGAGCCGCTGTTACGTAACCAACTTCTTCACCGTTAGCGAAGATTTTTTCGCCGCCAGCAATTGGCTCGCCACATGCAACGTCTGCATCACAAACGATACCAGAGAAGATCTTAGTTTCGTTGCCTTTACGCGCTTCGTTAGCCGCTTTACCGATGTAATCGCCTTTTTCTTTACCAACAGACCAGCCTAGACCAGCTTCCCAAGCAGATTCGTTTTCAGAAACGTCGAATGGGTGGAACAGCAGAGCTGCTTCGATACGCAGCATGTTCAGGCCTACGAAAGACAGTGGCAGAACGCCTTTGTCTTTACCGGCTTCCAGGATTGCGTCCCAAATATCACCAGCAACATCAGCAGCAGCAATGACTTCGTAACCACGCTCACCAGTGAAACCAGTACGAGAAACGATAGCTGGTACACCGAATACAGTAGTTTCGATTTGGTGGAAGAATTTCAGGTCAGCGATGTCATCTGGAGAGTTAGCATCCAGAATTTCGTGAGCGATAGGGCCCTGCAGAGCAAGAATGTGCAGGTTATCGTCTTCTTCAACGGTTACGTCTTTGCCAGCCGTTGCTTTTTTCATGGCGGTATCAGAATCGCCAGTACCAGAAGCAATCAGGTAATGGTCGTCAGCCAGACGGTAAACGATCACGTCATCGGCAACACCGCCTTCTTCAGTCAAAATAGTGGAGTAACCGGATTTGCCATTGTAGATAACGTCCATGTTACGTGGCAGCAAATAGTCAACAACTGCAGCAGCGTCTGGGCCTTTAACGTGTTCGCGACGCAGACCTGAAAGATCGATCAGAGCAGCAGCGTTACGACAAGCATCAGCTTCTTTGTCTGGATCAGTAGCATAAGTCCAAGCTACGCCCATGTCGTTCCAGTCAGCCATAGTTGCGCCAAGAGCTTCATGACGGCCAGTTAATACAGATACACGATTTCCCATTTAAATTTCCTATTTTTATAGTAGTAATGTTTGTTACAAATTGAGCCAGATTTTCTGGAAACTGCAGTCATTATTTGCCGCAGCAGCCAGATAATATTAGATCCACATCCCTTTTATCAAGCGCCACCCTTGCTTAGCTACAGCAGGATGAGCTTTGCGTCCCTATTAGGCTTCTACTGCGGCTTTAGCTCTGGCCGGAGTTTTAGCCTTAGTTGCGGTCCTTGATCTGGCAGCAGCTTTAGGCTTCGCGGTAGCCTTAGTTTCAGTCTTGGGAGCAGCTACAGTGCTACCGCTATCGGCCAGAGATGACGTGATGGAAACCGCCCTCGTAGTCATCCGATCGATGGTGGCTTCCAGATATTCCGCCTTCCAACCAGGGTACATTTCGCTAGCCTGTGAAGTCAGAGCTTTCCGAAAAGTCTTGTCTTCGAACTGGCAGCCATGAGTGCTGATCATGTCGCTCAATGCCGTGTAGAAGCGCTTTTGGTCGCCGGGAGCATCCGTATGCCATGTGCCGACCTGCATCCAGGATTTAAGGGCTTTGGTGATTTGGCTAATGGTAGCTGTTTTGGTTTCGGCCAGAGATGACGTGATGGCAAGCGCCCTCGTAGTCATCCGATCGATGGTGACTTCCAAATAATCCGCCTTCCAACCAGAGTACAGCTCGCCGGCCAGTGAAGTCAGAGCTTCCCGAAAAGTGCCGTGCTCGAACTGGCAGCCATGGGTGCTGATCATGCCGCTCATAGCCGTGTTGAAGCGCTTTTGATCGCCGGGAGCATCCGTATGCCATGTGCCGATCTGCATCCAGGATCTAAGGGCATTGGTGATTTGACTTTTTGTCATTGCAATATCTCCGTCTTGTTTTACTTTACCGTTTTGTCCGCGCATGCGGTGTTGTCAGAACGTTATCAAATCAAGCCAGGCCTCAAGGCTTCAGTTTCTCTTGATCGTAGAACGACAGAGCTGAAACAGTCGCATAATATTAGATCCACATCCCTGTGGTAAAACATCCTAAAAACAACCCGAGCGATCTCAGAAGGAGTAATTCGTTGCGGCTCAAAATCGGAAAGAGAGTTTATCGAAGCTTTCTGTCATTTTTCTGTCATCGCTTCGATCGTTGGACATAGCCGCCTGAAAACATAGCTGGATACATAAACCTAGAGTGCTTCACATCGCCGCGGTTATAAGGGTGAAACACCTACTAACAGGCGAAAACTTGTTGTTAACAGGCCTTTAAAATTTGTAACGGCAAGCTAATAATATTAGATCCACATCCCTGTGGTGATGGCGTGTCACGTGTTATCAAGAACACGCCTATCTAAAATTACAGCTTTCCAAACTCACGTTGGCCGCAGTAGAAAGCCGTTCCAGATGTCTCGGATGAGAAGGTGATGGTGTCGCCTTTGTCGAAGCTAATGGCATCGCCGGGGTGCAGGGTGACGGTTTTTCCAGAGGCATCAGCCAGCGTCATTTCACCTTCGAGCATAATTTTTGCTTCGTCGTAGCTGTAGGTATATGTCAGCGGATTACCGCGCTCCATCCGAAACATTCCGCAAGTGATAGGATCTTCCTTATCGTTCGAGGTGGTTACATCTTGAAGGAAGACATTGATGCCTTCGATATTCAGAGAAGCAATATCCTTCTGCTGCGCATTTTCGAAATAAGTCATTGCGGCTATCGCCTGACCCGTGGTCGCTAACAGGGTGGTGGCGGCTAGAGTGCAGATAAATTTTTTCATCAATTTTTCCTTGTTTTTGAAAACAAATTATTTTGGTTGTTTTTCTTTCGTCACTAAAATTGGTATTGGGCTAATAAAGTCACTAATTCAGGTTCCATGTGACAATCGGTAGTCCATGACTTACTTTCCCTGTATTCATTTTCCAAGGCGATTTCATAAGCAGTAATTCGTTGCCGCCTCAAAATCGGAAAAGGGAATTTATCGCACCCTGCTGTCATTTTTCTGTCATCACATCTATCGTTTGATGTGGCTGTCTGAAAAACAACAACTGGACACATAAAGTTAGAGTGCTAAGCATCGCAGTGGCTATAAGGCGTGAAACGCTTACTAACAGGCGAAAAAATGTGGTCAATAACTCCTCGGATTTGTAGTATTTATAAACATCATTTTGTAGTATTCAAAAAAATTATTACCTCACCACAGAACAGTTAGTTTCGATGAGGGAAGGAGTTGAGATGTCAGGCTTTAATACAGCCGGTTCGATCAGAAAAAAGCAGCTATGGCTTAGGCGCGAGCAGCTGCTTTCCAAGCAGATGTTGCAGGACGGCTCCGGCCTAGGGTTGATCGCGGTGGTGGCTCCAGCGGGCTATGGGAAGTCAGTCTTTGCCCGGCAATTAGTCGAATCTACGCCTTCCAGTTGCATCACACCCTTATCCGCTGTGGATAACGATCTGGTACACCTGATCGATCGCTGGTTGACTCAACTCTGTGCAACGATCCCCGGTTTTGACCTACCTGAATTACGAGCGATGCTGAGCCAAGGGGCGGTGAAACCGACCGAATATGCACGTTTTGCGCAGATGCTGGCTGCCAGTTTTTCGGCCCACGGCGAATCTTTATCGCTACTGTTTGATGATCTATACCTCATCACGGCTCCCAATGTGCTTGGCTTCATCGCTGAGCTGACTCGCTGCGCACCTGAGAACACGCGTTTCGTGGTGGCTTCGCGCAAGTGCGTTTTTGAGGCGCTGGGCGTTGATGCCTCCGCCGACCAATGGCTCCAGATCAGCTCAGCTGAGTTGGCCTTTTCCAAGGAAGAGATCAGCGAGCTTTATGAGGGTGTGTATGACATTCCTCTCACCAACAAGCTGGTGGCCTCTTTGGATGAGAAAACAGATGGTTGGCCGATGGGTCTGGCACTGCTTGAATCCTCGCTGCACCATCATGAGCAAGCGGCACTGTCTCTGCCTGTGATTAAAGGGGGAGCAGCGGGCAACGACCAGCTTAACCAATATTTTCACAGCCAATTGATTGACCACTGGCCGGTCCAGATTACCCAGCAGTTCACTCGCTTGGCACTGCTGGATGAAATCCCCATCGACTTGGCACAGCAGCTCCATACGGCGTTCAATCTGAATGAACTACTGGAGCATTGCCCCTTTGTTTCTGCTGGCAATAATGAGCTGAGGATTCACCACCTGCTCATCGATTGTTTACGTGTTTTAGCCCAAGCGGAGCTGACAGCAGAGCAGCAAAATGAGATCTACCGCATTGCCGCGGACTGGTATCAGGCAAAGGACGTCGCGGAAAAGGCGCTTCACTACCGACTGAAAGCCGGAGAGTTCGATAAGGCGTATGGTTCATTACGCGAGACGGGGTTCAGCCTGGTCGCTTCCAATCAGCTGACCCTGTTGCGTAACCTGCTGGATGGATTCCCGCAACCCTGGTCGGATGAGTGCCCCTGGTTATGGTTCTTTGACGGCTCGATACGGGTGTATACGGACCCTCTCGGAGGACTGAAAAACCTACTCAGGGCGAAGGACCTGCTGGCCCATGGCTCGGTCGATGAATTGATCGTGCTAACGTCACTGATTCAATATCACACCATTTTCGACTCTGATTTTATTCAGATGAAATGCTATACAGAACGGGCTGAACAGTTGTATCTGAAGGTGGGGCAACAGTTGCCCTCTGCCCTCAAGTGCCTGGCGGCTTACAACATCAGCGCAGGCTTTATGTTTGTTCATTCGGATATGGAAAAAGTGGCTCGCTTTAGTGGTGAGGCTCTGATCATTGCCGAGGCGATGCAGCTGGAAAGCATGCGCGGCATGATCTATACGCTACGGGCGATTGCTCAGGGTATGGTGGGTAATTATCCCGGGGTGGCTAAAGAACTTGAGCGTGCAATGCCATTAATGAGACGCCCGCAGGTTACTGCAGAAGTTAAAGTGTTTCTGTGGACGATACGCATCAATTATTGGACTTTGAATACGATTGATAACGCCAGCTATGAGCGGGAAAAACAGTTGGCGAACCGCCAGTTTCCAGATGGTTTGCAAGAAAAAACCTTCTTTGCCCCCTGGCTTTGTGTTTTTGATGCCCACACAGCCTTGGCTGAGGGGGATCTGTTAACCGCCAAGCGAAGTATCGAAAGGGGGCTAGAAACCCCGATAATAGGACAGCTTCCCCATTACCGCAGTATATTGCTGCAATACTCAACGATCGTGTCGGCTATCGAGCAGGATCATGAGACCTCAGCGGCCACTGCGCAGCAATCCATTGAGCTACGTACTCGAGCAGGGGGAAGGTTCTATACCTATCAGAATCATATCATCTGTGCCACGGCAGCCCTGTTGCGCAAAGATTACGCCCAGGCAGAGGCCTTGTTGAATCAGGCCTTGCCTGATATACGAGCCGTAAATGATTACTCCTTTATAGCTGCTGGGCAGTTGGTATTGGCGCTGCTTAGCCAGCAAATAGGGAAACCGGCAGCAATGTGGCAGCCTATGCTGACCGAAGGCCTTTCGATTATGCGTTCTCAGGGCTACCTGACTTTATGGAACTGGACGCCGGAGCTGATGCGCCCGACCTTAATCTTGGCTATCGAGAATGATCTGGAAAGCACTTACGCCCACAAGCTGCTGGCTGAGCGACTAGAGTTAACCGTCACCCCAAAGGGTGAGGTGATTCCTCTTCTGCAACTGCATGACCTCGGAGGATTCTCCGTTTCGATAGATGATCAAACGATCATTGAAGAGCAACAGTTAACGGCAATTCAGCTGCAGTTGTTGGCGCTGTTATTGAGTGATTCACAACACCGCCTTAGCTACGCGGAAATTTATTCCGCCCTATGGTCTGATGATGCCAGTGATCCGCGAAATCGGGTTGATACTGTTATTTCACGACTGCGCAAAACGCTGACCAAAGCTTTGCGAGCTGGCAGCGGCCATGAGAAATGCAGTAGCGCGGATTACCTCGTCACGGACAAGCAAATGGTCCGCTTGCAACACTGCGTAGTGGATTCCCAGTTGTTTCAGCGCTACGCCGATCAGGGAATCAAACATTTATCCAATCGTCAGCCCTGGCAGTCAGAAACAGCCTTTAAGCGCGCCAGCAAGCTGTGGACTGGTGCTTTTTTTCAATATATTGAGATCCCTGACAGGGTCTACCATCACCAGAGCCATCTCGCAGAGCGTTTCAGCGCGGTAGCGTGTGAATTGGCGCAACTACTGAGTGATTCAGATGAAATAGAGCGAGCCATTGAGATCGCGCAGAGAGCCTTCAAAGCCGACCCTAGAGACCGGGATTGCGCCCGTTTATTGCGAGACTTGTACAGCAGAGCTGGCCAGAACAATAAAAGCCGTACGGTAGTACAGCAGTTTAAAGCGGCCCTGCGCCAGGATGATTACACGGAAGAAGAGGTCTGCGAGGAGATGGATGCCTTTTTTGCTTATCAGGGATAGTAATGCGGGAAAGTATCGTGGAGAGCTATATTTAGCAGCCCACGATAGATTGTGGGGAATAATCTACGAGTGCCTCGCTGAGCTGCCTACCTTCGTTAAAAACCCAACACCAATAGCCCGCTAAATCAGCCAATACATCAAATCAAAACTAATTCTAATAAACTTTTGGTACGTTAATGCCCTTGAAAAACAAGTTCCTTACCCTGGCACTTTTCTGCCTCTCGGGTTCTGTATTCTCTGAAGCGTACGATCAACGGGAAGAGCTCGATGAAATACTGATTACTACGCGAAAAACGGCCGAAAATCCGCAGCAAGCACCAGTTTCAGTGACTGTGATTCAGAGTAAAACTATCGAAGCACAAGGCCTCACAGATATCGAACAACTCGCTGAGGTGGCACCCAATTTGTCATTAGACTTCAGCGCCCCGATAAGTGGCAGCAGTAATGCCTCTTCGATTTATATGCGCGGTGTGGGGCAGTCGGATTTTTTACTGGTTAATGATCCCGGTGTGGGCGTTTATCAGGACGGCATTTATATATCACGCTCGGTTGGTGGCGTTCTGAATCTAACGAATGTGGAGCGGGTAGAAGTGGTGCGTGGGCCACAGGGCACCCTGTTTGGCCGCAACAGTATTGGCGGCGCTATCAATATCATCAGGCAAAAACCAGCTCAGGAAACCTTTGGTGAAATTAGCGTTGGCAGCAGTAACCTAGGAGGCCACAAAGCTCAGCTTTTTTATAGCCAGCCGTTGATTGATAATCAACTACTATCAACCATCTCGCTGACAACAGATCAGCGCGATGGTTATGTGGATCGTGTGATAGCCGGTGATACGTTAGGAGGACAGGACAGAAAAAGTGCTAATCTTTCATTACGCTGGGTTGGGTTAGAAGACGTTGATATCAACCTCAACCTGGATTACCAGCAAGCCAAGGATGAAGGCGCCGCGACTATTGCTCGCTGGACTGGCGACCCGGCTTTATTTGGTCGAGGTGTTTTTACGGATTTATACAATACGCACGTAGCGCCGACCAATAGCGTGCCCGGTTTTGGCACCGGCATTCCATACGATAGCCGCTTCGTCACTAACGATCCTGATAAAAGCTTTGCCACTGGGCCAAGTTATTCCGATTACAAAATTTGGGGGGCGTCGCTGATGGTCGATCACCAAGGCGATAATTTTCAGCTCAAATCACTGACGGGTTACCGGCAAACCGCCAGTGAATTTGGCCGTGATCCCGATGGCTCCCCCATCACCATTCTGCACACCGATAATGACTTCAATCATTACCAGTTTAGTCAGGAGCTGCAGCTTAATACGTCATTGAGTGAGCGTTTAGAATGGTTGGCTGGTGTTTATTATTTTTACGAATCAGGAACAGATAAGTTCAATGCGCCTGCAGTTAAGGGCGTTTATGAAGCCATTGGGCTACCCGTTCATCTATACGGTGAAACAGAGGTCGAGAACCAGAATATAGCTCTTTATTCCAGCCTGACTTATCAATTATCGGAGGCGTGGGAACTGAGCCTGGGCGGGCGTTATAACTATGAGAAAAAAGAGCTGGAAGCAAGCTTCCAGTTTATTGATGCCGGTCTAAATTTGGTTGCCGACCCCCATGACGAAAAAAGTTTCGAAAGTATCACTGAGCAGCTGAGTCTTGCTTACCACGCCAATAATCACCTCACTCTCTACGCGGCTTATGCAACAGGGTTTAAAAGTGGCGGTTTTACCGGCAGATACGTGAGCCCAATAGCCAAACCGAGCTCCTTTGAGCCGGAAGAGTTGAGCACTTATGAAATAGGTTTCAAATCTGACTGGCTGGGGCGACAGCTGTGGCTTAACGGGGCCATGTTTTACAGTGATTACGAAGATATTCAGGTCCTTATTTTTAACGGCATTGTGCCTGAAACTCGTAATGCCGCTAGAGGGAAGATCACGGGGGGTGAACTTGAGATGCGGGCCTTTCCTGGTGATAACTGGGAAGTATCCCTGGCCGCAGGTTATCTGGATGCTCGCTATACCGAACTGGATCAATCGACGGGTAGTCTTGGCGTACCACTGAAGATGAGGAATCAGTTTGTGAATACGCCCGAGTGGTCGTCCAATTTGTCTGTGACCTATCACCTTGGCCTTGAGGGGTATGATATCGAACTATATGGCAACTATACCTATCGTAGTCAGGTAGCCAATGATGCTATTAATACGCCAGAGCTGATTCAGTCCGCGCTTGGTTTATACAATAGCCGTATCACAATCCGCCCATCCAGCAGGGAGTGGCTAGTAGCCTTTTTCGGCAAGAACCTGACCAATGAACGTTATGTTGTCTCCGGTGCGGCAGATAAAGTCACTTTTGGGGCTGTAGACGCCATTTATGCACCTCCGCGTGAGTGGGGTGCTGAATTTAAGTTCTGGTTTTAGCGAGCAGAAGAGCATCGACAGAGTGCGTTAGTGGTCTTTGTATAAAAAAAACAGAAGTTCTCTAGAGGTAGGCGCGACACGTTGCATGTGATCGCGCTTATTTGGGTGCTAAGTTGAACGGGAATGCTAATGTTCGCTTTGGGGCGCAAACAGTCATTTTCGTCTCTGATGGCTGCAAAGAACTAACGTAATTATTTTACCACGAGACGCTTATTTCAGCGGTTAAGCTGCGACCTGCTAAGGGTAAATCATTGGCGATATTACCAGGTGCAACCGAGGGTTCAAATGCGTTCTCATCGGTTAGATTATTCACTGATAAGCCAACGTCTACACCGGGGAAAATATTTTCTGCTCGCAAACTAACATCTACCGTTGTGTAATCGTCCACTTCAGGTCGGGTATCTCCAGGCGCCCTCTTTCTATCCATCACCCGGTTTACCTGTGTGAATAACGACCATTGCGGCGTTACTTGATAGTCGGCACGAAGGTAGACTTGTCGTTGTGGGACATCCGGCACATCGCAGTGATTATTTTCATCTTCTGAATGTTGATAGGCGTAATTACCCAATAAAGCCAGTTTATCGGTGACGCCCCACTCGAACTCCCACTCGGCGCCATAACCAGTTTGATTCCCTGTATTCTGCGCGACAGGAGCGGAAAGGATGATGTCTTCCATCTCGTAATAAAACAGATTCAGGTCCATTCTCCAGTCAGGTGAAGCGGCGTAATTAACCACTATTTCATAGGTATCAATGACTTCTGGATCCAAGTCCTCATTGCCTATCAGCACAGGGTTATTGGCATTAAATTGCTCGGCAAAGGAAGGCGCTCGAAATGCTCGCCCATACAGCAATTTAGTCGTAAAGTTATATGGACTGTTATATATCAGGGCAATACGAGGGTTTACGGTTCCGCCAAAATCAGAGTAATGGTCGTAACGTAATCCAGTGGTCAGTGCCCAGTCGGAGGCAAACAGCCACTCGTCCTGAACAAGCACATAACTTATGGTGCGCTCTGCCTCTTGGTTAAATAGATCTGCACCAGATACTCTTCTCAGCGGTATTGGGCTAGGCGGCGTGGATAACGTGTTAAATATGAAGTTTTTAGTTTCCTCTACCCGATACTGGTCAATGTAGTAAACGCCAGCGCCTACCCGTATATCATGAGCGTTAAAACCAGTAAAAAACGCTGACATATCAGATCGATAATGGCGTTCATAGACAGTAGGACTGCCAATCACCCCATTAGGGAAAGCGCCACTGAACGCACCTGGGGGAAACAGGTGAATGTTACGGGTCTTAAACCCCGTTTGAAAAAAACTCAACTTACCCTGTAGATCCCAGTTTTCCGAAAAATTCGCGTCATGGTACGTTAAATCAAGGTTTAGTCGTTCACTCTCTCCACTGCCGAACGGGTCTAAACTCTGGTTAACACCCGTCCCCGTTCCCACATCATAACGTCCTTGAAACCCCATACGCAGGCGCCACAAATCTTTTGAGAGGTCGATGCGTGTATCAAGTGATTTCTTGCCCGTGTTAACACCGCCAGGAGCAAGCGAGGCATTTGTGGTGAGTAGACCGTCAAGTGTGCTCTGGAGGTCTGATTGAACCGTCTCATCATGTCCATTGGAGTCTGACAACTCCATTGAAAAGGCGACATCCCAACCATTCACTTCACCACCAAAAAGCGCCCAGGCATGGCGCGTATCAAATGAACCCGCTGAAAACCCCGCTTCAAAACCATCAATTTCATCCGCGGTTTTAGTGATGATATTAATAGTCCCTGAGAAAGCATCCGCGCCATAAACAGCAGAGCCTGGGCCACGAATGACTTCGATTCGTGAGATATTCTGTACCGGCATGCCCCCCCAAACGATCGAGCGATCTCCGGTAAAAACATTCGTAATCGGGATGCCGTTAATTAGCATTAGAACCTGTGTGTTAGCGTCCGAGCCAATTCCTCGTATGGTAAACACAGAGTTGTAGTTAACGGCGCGCCTTGAGACATGTAAACCTGCTACAGATTCAAGGGCCTGCTCAATATCCTTAGCGCCCGTTTTCTTAATGTCTTCGGCTGTAATAACGCTGGCGACAGCAGCGGCTTTTGACAATAGCTGTTTCCGGCCAGTTGCAATGCTGACAAAACTGTCATCCCCATATAAAAGCTCTAAGCTTTCATCCTCGCTGGAAGCCATAGACAGGCTTGGAGCCAGTAAGGTAAGGACGATTAAAGAAAGTGCAGTCCGGTACATAAATTTTTATTATTATTCTCTGTAAGCTGCTGGTTATTTCTTAAACACCAATCAACTAATAGTACAGTTGCGTCCCTTGGTTCGTCATAACTCCTGTAATAATCGTCCTATTCAAGATGGCTTTATATATGCGTGACTGTTATCAGCCTAGGCAGCCAATATAGATGGAAATTATTACTCACTAAACTACGTCAACATGAGGCCAATAACAATTGGCTTTAGCTCTAAAGTGGGAACAAGAATAGATAAACTATAAAACTGGGTAATATCACTATTATCAGATAATATTTCCTGGACTACGGTTGTCTGATTTCCAGGTGATTAAACGTTCAAGCTTGCTAACAATAGCTAATGATTATGAGCACTTTTTCTGATTTACCAACAGACGTTCAACTTGCTAAAAGCTATGAACTAACCAATGCGATTGCAAAAGTTCTTTCGCAATTTATTGCCGAAGCAAATCCCTACATTTTGTTTAACGGTTTACTTGAGAATGTCCTCAAGCTCACTGACAGCGAATATGGCTTTATAGGTGAGGTTTTTTACAACAATACCGGCCAACCTTATATTCAAAGTTACGCAACGACCAATATTGCCTGGAGCCCGGAGACTCAAGAGCTCTATGAGAAAACCGAAAAACAGGGCCTGACCTTTTCAAAGCTCAACACCCTTTACGGTGAAATTTTAAAAACAGGCAAATATGTTATTTCCAACGCCCCATCCAAAGATCCCAGAAGTGGCGGTTTACCCCATGGACACCCACCGCTAAACAAGTTCCTCGGCATCCCTTTTTACAGCGGGGATAATTTATTAGGTGTGGTGGGCATTGCTAATCGCGAGGGCGGCTATGATGAATCGCTGATCCAATACCTCCAGCCTTTCCTGTCGACTTGCGGAAACTTAATACAGGCCTATCGGAACAACCATCAAAAACAAGTGGTCGAGCAAGAGCTGCAATCTTATAAACGGAGGCTAGCGGCTCTTTTTAAAAAGCATCCGGAGATATCCCGTCAGCAAACTGCAAACAATGCTGAAGCCAATCCTGAGCAAGGCATTCTATTGGGCGATAATTATAGCTACCTTGAACATCAGCAAACCTTAACGTACAACAATGAAGTTGTTCCATTAACCAAAAAAGAATCGTCGTTATTACACCTGCTGGTAACTCACCGTAATCAGGTCGTTAACCATCAGCAAATAAGCTCATGTGTCTGGCAAGACGTGATCGTCAGCGAATCATCTTCGCGAGCGTTAGTACTGCGACTGCGTAAAAAGCTACCTAGCATCGTCATTAAAACCATTCGGGGTGTCGGGGTATTACTGTCGGTTTAATTACCCATAATAATGTAACGAAAATATCACGTTTCTTTCACGCCCTCATCACACCTCGAATACCTATTCTTGTTACATTAGGCCTAGAAAATATTATTACTTGAAACAGGCTCAATAGTCAGGAGATTCACATGAGTAAAGTTATCGTCATCACCGGCGCCACTTCAGGAATGGGGAAAGAAACGGCTCTGTTGTTAGCAAAAAATGGTTACGTTGTTTATGCCGGCGCGCGTTCAAAAGAAAGTGCCGAGGAGTTAGAAAAAGAAGCACAATCTCAGGGGCTAACATTAAAAAGCGTAATACTTGATGTTTGTGATACTGACTCCGTAAACCAGGTAATTTCGAGTATAGAGCAGCAAGCCGGGAAAATTGACGGCTTAATTAACAACGCTGGCTTTGGTCTGTTATCAACCGTTGAAGATGGAACCGATGAAGAGTTCATGCGCCAATTTGACGTTAATGTCTTTGGTGTATTTCGAATGTGCCGTGCCGTGTTGCCAATCATGAGAAAACAAAAGTCTGGCGTGATTATTAATGTCAGCTCTTTCTTGGGGAAAATGGGCCTGCCATTATTGGCTCACTACAATGCCTCCAAATATGCTGTAGAAGGCATCACTGAATCATTACGCTATGAAGTCGCTCCTTTTGGCATTCGGGTTAACTCTGTGTTGCCTGGCTTGTTCAAAACAAATTTTGTTAATAAGGGCCTCATTGCCAACACCAACACCACCGCCGAAAACTCACCGTATAAAGAACTTGTTTCCCATTTCGTACCCATTGTTGCTCAAAAGATAAACGAAGGCCCTCCTCCCGTTGCCGTTGCCGTTGCCGTGAAAGCTGTACTTGAAGATGATAATGCCCTGATAGCGACACCTGTTGGTGTCGAGGCAGAAACCTTTGTGCCAATGGCTAAAGAAATGGTCGCTGAAGAGTTTGAAAAAACAATTAAAGCAACGTTTGCTCTTTAATTTCCATTATTTAGAGAACCTACACCATCACCCCATTATCTTGAAAAAAAGATAATGGGGTGATGGTTAGTCATCTCGCGGTAATTTTTATCACTTTTGAAATTTTGCGTCCTCGAGGCTTAAAAAAAAAGATTCACCTGAGAGGTCTCATTCTGTATGCGGGCTGTGAATTGAAAGATGTAGATATGAACTTCTATTGAACTTTGCTTCAATGACACTTGTCATAGCGAATTCTGGAATGAATAATACCCACCGTAATTTATTAGAATCTCGCTAACTCGGAACATAAGCCTGATGTTAAAGAAATGGTTATCCCTAATGCTGCTCGTATTGATTGCTTGTCAATCAGTGTGGCTAATGGCGGATACTCATCCCTTTGATCAGGTAGGTGCTGGACATACCGAAAGCAGCCATATGCATGGTCTTGCTGATAAAGCACACCCCGACGTTACCGATAAGTCTTCACCGAATTCCAATCCAGACCTGGATGGGCATCATTGCCATAGTTCAGCTCATCTCTTTATTTCGTTATTTTCCGTAAATATTGCACAACCAATCGTGTCAGGTAACCTGCTCGATTACTCCTCAACTCACAAGTCACCTTACCTTCCTCTCGGTTTACGACCTCCGATCGCTTAATCAAATCCATTTTTAAATTTCAAATTGGGCTGTGTTGTTACATCTGCCCGTATTTTGTATTGGATTAAGAGATTCAAGAGAGTCGACTATGAAACTTTTTTTTGCTGTTTTTTTATCAAGCCTTATTACGCTGCCTGCTTGTGCTGGCGTCAACAATTTAGTCTCTGTAGAGATTATTAATCAACCTTCAAAAACATGGCGCTTTTCAGCTGTAAACGCCTCCCCAAAAGGTGAGTCTGTACGCGTAAAAGGTCATATTATCGCCGATCGCAGTTTTGGCCTCCCCAAAGGTCATGTCGATATTGCAGCCTACTCCCCGGAGGGTGAATTAGTCGTAGCAACAACAACTCATTACAAACCTCGTATGTTGAGATATCGGGCAGGGCGTAAAGGCAAAGTTCGTTTTTCCACGAACATTGTCGACGCGCCACCCCAAAACTCAGCCATCAAAATTGCTTTTCACTCGAGTAATCCGAGCGTTAAAGCAAATTCAGATCACCACAACACAGCAATCCAGTAAGCCTACCTGTCCGTCACCCGAAAGTGACTGGCAGGCAACCGTATGACTGGAACCTAAGCCTTTTACAGGCTTAACCCGTTGTTTAATGACAAAGAGTTTTCTATGAAAATATCATTATTTAAGCGCGTACTTGCTGTAAGCGTGATCTATTGGTTTTCTTCAAGCGTTGCCTTTTCCGCAACGACCTACGAAGTAAGTCAAAGCATGGTTTGGCAGAACTGGCTAAAAAACCAGATTGAAATCCAGCCCGAAATCGTTGCCGCAAAACAGCAACTTAAAGCACAGCTGTTTTTAGCGGATGGCCGCGCTCAGCCACTCTACAAGCCTGAACTCGAAACGGAGTTTGAACGCCAGAACAGTGCTGACAATTATCGAATCGGCATCAACCAAACCCTGGACGTTTGGGGCAAGCGTAGTAATCGACGCCAACAGGCTGAATTTCTCCGCCTGGCAGCAGAACAATCCTATGCGCAAACGTATCAGGAAAAACTCGCTGAAGCGCTGTCAGTGCTAGCAACGTATCAGGCATCAAAAGCCCGTTATCTGCTAGCCCAGCAACAAGAGCAACAAATTAACACCTTGTTCCAGCTGGTGAAGAACAGGCAAAAAGCCGGTGACCTCGGTCAAATTGAAGTTAATTTTAGCTTGGCTTCCCTTGCTCAAAAGCTCAATGAGACAGCTCAGGCAATGGCTGATTTTCGAATAGCAGAAACGCTAGCATGGGAGTTGTTTCCAAACTTACCCCGCGATAAAGCAGTGGTACCTGCACAATTATGGCAGGCAAATGCCGGTTCAGTTTCTGGTGTAGCTTCATCCAACTCCGTTGAATTACACCCCCGAGTTTTATTAGCCAAAGCCCAGTGGGAGATTCAAAAAGAAGCCGCTGAGTTAGCTCGCCTCGACACCAAAGCTGACCCAACCTTTGGAATTAATGCTGGGCGGGATGGCGATGAAGATGTTGTTGGTTTGACCTTCTCGATACCTCTCAATGTACGCAATAACTTCAGCGCAGAGCGCAGAGCGGCGGATGAAGAAGCATTATCGGCGGAAGCAGCCTATCTCGCCGTACTTCGTAAGCAGCAATACCAAATACAAGCGTCAGCTAGCATCGCTCAGCAATACCAAAAACAACTGCAGCGTTTGAAATCACTACTACAGCAAAGCAATGAAGAAGGCCAGGAACTGCTAGAGCAACAATGGCGTACCGGTGATCTGAGCACAAATGAATATTTAATAGCGCTACAACAAAGCATGGCCGGTGCACTTTCCGGAATTGAACTGCAGGAAAAATTCCAGCTTGCGGTTATCGACTGGCTAAAAGCCAGCGGACAAGTGAAAACACGCATTCTGCCATCAGCGAAAAACCAAATTTAGGATCGTAGACAATGAACAAACAACTGCTAACGCTGACCTTGTCAGCCGCATTCTTTATCTCATCAAATACGGCATTTGCCGAAGATGAGCACGCTCATGACGACGACGGCCATCATGAAACACACCTGCATCAATCGGAAGCGGAGCATGACGAACATGATCATGCTGAAGAAATCACTGAAAACAGCTCTGAGCACAGCGGCCACGATCATGACGAAAAGGAAGACAAAGATCACGGTAATGAGGAACATGCTGACCACGACGGCGAAGGTCATGGTGACGAAGAGCACGACGAAAGCGGCGTAGCACTCAGTGCCTCTCAAACAAGTCTGGCCAACATTGAGGTTCAAGTATTAGAGCCACGTAAAATGGATTACCAGGTCTATGCTCCCGGCGAAATCCAAGCAAACGGTTACACAAATTACCTGGTTTCCCCGCGTGTCGAATCGGTGGTTTTAAAACGACACGTCACCCTGGGTGAGCATGTTGAAAAAGGGCAAGTGCTTGTCACGCTGTTTAGCGAAACGGTGGCCGACGCTCAAGCCGCTTATCGTGTAGCGCAATCTGAGTGGCAGCGCGTGAAGTTACTCGGTAGAAAGGCAGTTGGCGATAAACGCTACGTTACCGCTCGCAGCACGTTTGAGGCAACACAGGGGAAATTAACAGCCTATGGTTTAAGCAAACAAGCCATCAAAGACCTGCCCAAAAAGAAATCCGCTGTACTGGGTGTTTATACCCTAAACGCCTCCACCTCGGGCGCCGTGTTATCGGATGATTTTCACCAAGGCCAATTGATATCAGCCGGGGGCAAACTAATAGAAGTGGCCGACGAGCAGGAACTTTGGGTCGAAGCCAAAATTTCACCTCAAAAAACGTTACCGCTACCCGCAGGAACTCAAGCTCTGGTCAAAGTCGCAGAAGGCATGTTCCAGGCACGAGTCGCTCAGGAAGCCCATATTATTGATCAAACCTCTCGTACACGTGTCATTCGGTTATTAGTGGATAACAGCGCTCACCGTTTACACCCCGGTATGTTTGCCGATGTCTTCTTCCAGTTTAAAACCGACACTCCCGTATTGGCTGTTACAGAAGATGCCTTAATGCGAGGTGCCGATGGTGATTGGACAGTATTTCTCGAACATGAACCCGGTCAATTTGAACCTCAGGAAATTGAGTTGGGCCGCTCATTGGGTAAATGGCGTGAAATTACAGGCTTGGAAGCAGGTACTCGCGTCGTGACTAAAGGCGCCTTTTTTGTTGCCTCACAAATCGCCAAGGGCGGTTTTGATCCACACAACCATTAAGGGAAGCTTTGAACAAATCATGTGCTGTTTTTCCATTGTTAAAATGTCCTGCTTTTTTGTTGTGAATCTTGCTAATAGCGCACTATTAGCTGCAATCCACGCCGCAAAGCAAACCATTTTTCCTACCGAAAACTCCATCCCATATTCATTCATAGCTTCCGAGCCAAGAGAAAAAAATCATGTTTAATCGACTTATCGATTGGGCGGTGACCAACCGGTTATTGGTGGTTATCGCTTTGCTAACGTTAATTACAACGTCAGCCTTTATTATTCCCCGTTTAAATCTGGATGCTTTTCCAGATGTTACCAATGTTCAGGTGGCCATCAACGCTGAGGCACCGGGCTTAGCTGCTGAAGAAGTGGAGCAGCTCATTACCTTCCCTATTGAAGCGGTGATGTACGCGTTACCGGATGTGGAGGAAGTTCGCTCCATTTCCAAAACAGGGTTGTCGGGGATTACCGTGGTCTTTAAGGAAGGCACGGATATTTATTTTGCCCGACAGTTGGTGTTTGAACGCCTGCAGGCTGCCAAAGAGCTGATTCCGGAAGGTGTTGGCACCCCAGAAATGGGCCCCAACACATCAGGACTTGGACAAATTTATCAATACTTACTATCAACAGAACCCGGTTCTGGCTATGACACCATGGCATTGCGCAGTCTTAATGACTGGGTGGTCAAGCTGTTGTTAATGCCCGTCGATGGTGTGACCGATGTGTTGTCCTTTGGCGGTGATGTACGTCAGTACCAAGTCAACATCACTCCCTCTCGCCTATTGGCTTACGACTTAACTCAGCAGGATGTCATAGATGCCCTAGAGAATAACAACAGCAATGCTGGCGGTTGGTATATGAACCGTGGCCAGGAACAGCTGGTAATCCGCGGTACAGGTTGGTTGAGTAGTGGGCAGCTAGGTCTAGAGGAAATAGGCCAGGTACCATTGAAAAGTATTGGTGGCACAGTGGTAACGGTAGCCGATGTGGCCACCATCGAACTGGGTAGTGAAATACGCCAGGGCGCGGTCACCATGACCCGTAGAGATTCAGAGGGTGAAGCGGAAGCGTTAGGTGAAGTGGTTTCAGGCATTGTACTCAAGCGAATGGGCGCCAACACGAAAGCCACCATTGATAGCATTAATCAGCGTATTAAATTGATTAATCAGGCATTACCGGAAGGCGTTCATTTCGAAGCGTTTTACGACCAGGCCGACCTTATCACCCAAGCCGTGGATACAGTGGTTAATGCGTTATTGCTGGCCTTCATCTTTATTGTGCTTATATTAGCGCTGTTTCTGATGAATCTGCGTGCCACCTTCCTGGTACTAATCTCCATCCCTATCTCAATCGGCATTGCACTGATGATAATGGCCTGGTTTGGTTTATCCGCCAATCTGATGTCATTGGGCGGTATTGCCGTGGCAATTGGTATGCTGGTGGATGGTTCAGTAGTCATGGTTGAAAACATGTTTAGGCACCTGAGCCACCCCGATGCTCAGCATGACAGCCAACGCAATGAGCATCTTAAGGCTAAGGATGAAGACCCTCATGATGTAGCCCGTGACCAACAGGGTATTGCCCTGCGTCTACAGGAAGCAGGTAAAGAAGTCGCAAGACCTATCTTCTTTGCAACGTTGATTATTCTTGTCGTGTTTATGCCCATGTTCAGTTTTGAAGGCGTTGAGGCAAAACTGTTTCAGCCAATGGCCACCAGCATCATGCTGGCGATTGTCTCGGCTGCATTAGTCGCGTTGGTTGTCGTGCCAGCATTAGCAACTTTCTTGTTTCGAAAGGGTATCAGGGAAAAGGAAAGCTTTATTCTTAAACCGCTTGATCGGCTTTATCGACAGGGCCTTTCATGGGCGATGAAACGAACCACGGTGGTGATTGGAACCGCTGCCGTGTTAGTGATTATGGCACTGGCGCTAGTGCCTCAACTGGGTACCGAGTTTGTACCGGAGCTGGAAGAAGGCACCATTAACCTGCGTGTCACGTTGGCACCCTCCTCCAGCCTGGGAACAGCCCTTGAGGTCGCACCCAAACTGGAATCAATGTTGTTGGAATTTCCAGAGGTCACCTACGCCTTGAGCCGCATAGGTCGTGCTGAAATCGGTGGTGATCCGGAGCCCGTGAATAACATTGAAATCTATCTTGGTTTGAAACCACCGGCCGAATGGACCAGTGCAAGCAGTCGCCACGAGCTACAGGGGTTAATGGAACAAAAGCTGGAGCAACATCCCGGTTTACTACTTAACTTCTCTCAACCCATTGCTACTCGTGTAGATGAATTGCTGTCCGGCGTAAAAGCGCAATTGGCGATTAAGTTGTTTGGTTCAGATCTAGGTGTACTGGCAACTAAAGGCCAAGAAATCGAGACTGCAATTAAAGCTGTTGAAGGAGCTCGTGATGTTGCCATGGAGCAGGTTGTTGGCGAATCACAACTTGTCATCACGCCTAACCGCAGACAGCTTTCGCGTTATGGTTTGTCCGTCGGTGATGTCATGACCTTGATTCAGGATGGTATAGGAGGTCGTGAAGCCGGTCAGGTAATTAGCGGTAACGAGCGCTATGATATCTATGTCCGCTTAGGTAAAGCCTTCCGTGAAAACCGTGAAGTCATTGCCGATCTGCGCCTGCAATCACCCACCGGCGCTTGGGTACGTTTAGGTGATGTAGCCACTGTTACCATTGAGTCTGGTCCACCACAGGTACGTCGCGATGATGTACAGCGGCGTGTGGTGATTCAAGCCAACGTACAAGGCCGTGATATGGGCAGTGTGGTTGCTGATATTCGGCAGGTGATCGCCGATCAGGTTGAGCTGCCTGCTGGCTATTCAATTGATATTGGTGGTCAATTCGAAAACCAAGAACGGGCTCAAAAACGCCTCGGCATTGTCGTGCCTGTTTCCCTGGCGCTGATCGCCTTACTGCTGTATTTCGCCTTCGGTTCAATCGGTCAGGCCGCTCTGATTTTGGTGAACGTACCGCTGGCGGTTATTGGTGGCGTGTTTTCTCTGTATATATCCAATCAGTATTTATCGGTGCCCAGCTCCGTAGGCTTCATCACGCTGTTTGGGGTCGCCGTGCTAAATGGTGTGGTCATGGTGGAAAGCATCAATCAGCGCGTTAAAGATGGCTTGCAGGTTAAAGATGCTGTTTTTGACGGCGCCACCTCAAGGCTACGCCCCGTATTAATGACGGCGCTAACATCGGCTTTAGGATTGATTCCGATGCTGATGTCCAATGGTGTGGGTGCTGAAATCCAAAAACCATTAGCCACGGTGATTGTTGGTGGCTTAGTCACCGCAACGTTCTTAACGCTGTTTGTATTACCCTCGCTCTATGGCTGGTTTTCCAAATGGAAGTTACAAGAAACTAGGTAGTTAATTCTTAAGGTTGCGCATTAGTGCGCAACCTTATTTCGCGTACGGGGAAGCTATTCACTGGCCAAAATCATGCAGGATAGTCGCACCTGAATTTCATAAAAATAACCTAACCCATAGGGTAATCGAATGAGGTAGCGCTAAATATTCAGCGATATCTTTCGGTTTTCGCTAAAATGCGAAAACTCAATTGGATCGGCTAAAATTACCAACTACACTAAAGGCTCTTTTAATAACTTTTGCATATTCAAACAACTAAGAATTATTACCATTTAAATGGAGTTTATGATGGCAACAGCAACAGCTTATTTAGGCGTCAACATGGAAGAAGCCCAAGTTGGGGGCGGTGAAGTTACAGAAGCTAATTCATCTTATATTCAAGTTTCATATGGTTATGCCGTTCAACACTATTACGGCAGCTTTTCATATCGCTCCGACTCCCTGAGCGGAGGCACTGTCACGAGTACAAGTTATTACGAGTATGGCCAAAAAGTCTACGACATCACGGGTGAAAGTCTTAGTGCAACAACTGTTGAGTCCTATTTGGATACTGCCGATGCTCAAGGCTTATTTAATTACGCATTTTCTGGTGACGATACCATTACCGGCTCTTACCAAAATGATGTGCTTAAAGGCTACGCAGGAAATGATGACTTAGAAGGGGGCTCAGGGAATGATATTCTCGACGGAGGAACCGGAATTGACACGGCAAACTATGCTGGCAGGCATGACAACTACACCATTCAGCTTACAAGCATTGTCGATAACTCCACATCAGATGGTACCGACACCTTAACGAATATTGAACGTCTATCCTTTGCTGATAAAACTATAGCCCTAGATATAAATGACAATGCCGGTGAGGCATACAGGATTTATAAAGCAGCCTTCGACCGAGTACCCGACCTGGGTGGGCTTGGATTTTGGATTAATGCCTTAGATAATGGAGCTACTCTATTGGAAATGGCATCTGGCTTCACTAATAGCGCTGAGTTTTCAAATCTCTATGGAGCAAACAATAGTAATGATGCTTATCTAAACTTGCTCTACAACAATGTTCTTGATCGTGATGGCGATGCTGGTGGTCATGCTTTCTGGTTAGGTCATTTAGATGCTGAAACTGTTACTCGAGAACAGCTACTCATAGACTTTAGTGAAAGCACTGAAAATCAAGCTAATGTCATAGATCTAATAGCAAATGGAATTGAATACACTTCATATATTTGAATATTTATGAAGATTGGAATGGACTGAGCATAACCGCCATGTGCTCTGCCATTAATTAAGCAGGCATATCGCACTGGAAAGATCGTAGCTACCTTCAATAATTTGTACCCGCCAATACAGGCAACCAAAATTTGTGTGGAGCCTCCTATCCGAGTCGAACGGATGACCTACTGATTACAAGTCAGTTGCTCTACCAACTGAGCTAAGGAGGCTTTACTTCACAAATTTAGGAGCGCAACTCTAAGCGAACTACCTGACTTATGCAACAGGTTTACAAACTTAGAGCTCATGTCTCTAGGTAATCCCCCGAAAAATAGTGGTGCTCAAAAGTAGAATTTTTCTCGTCATCTAAACGCAGGAGATTCTTCATGAAAAAATCTCATTATTCTGACAGTCAAATTATGTCGAGAGCACGGCATGAGCAACGCCACGTTCTACAAATGGCGCGCGAAAATTGAAATCAGCAGTCAATAAAATCCACGCAACAAATGACATCAATCAAAAACTAGACTTACTTGCTTCAGCACTACACTTTAGCCTTGGAAGTTTAGCGCTTCAACTGCATAAGTCTAAACGTAAATAGAAGATCAGAAGCCCCACTCGCTCAGCTTCATAACAATAATCTCTAAACTCCACGCAATAAAAAACCCCGATTCATTTCTGAATCGAGGTTTCTCATTTTTCTTCAGACTCTAAAATCAGAGTCCAAGGTTAATAGCTTATCGAAATAAGTGTTCGCCTTTGTTTCTTATTGCTTACGCGATAGTAAGCAATCCATCAACAATACTGATTTCATCAGTAGTAACACCTGTAAGCTCTACAGTGAAGAAGTCGCCTGTTGATGCTGAACCAAATACTTCTGTTTCAAAAGTAAGAAGTGTATCAGCAGCAGTAGTACCTTCAGTAATGAACATTTCTAATACAGCGTTATCACCAGTAGTTAATGCACCAGTGTTAACTGTGTAGTCAGTTCCTACGTAGACGTAGTCAGTATCAGCTTCTACACCATTACCAGAAATATCAGCTGAATCACCAGCGTCTAAATCACTAACGAAATAAACGTCTTGACCAACAGTTCCAGTTTCAGAAGCAGCATCAGCAAGAGTTACTTCACCAACTAGTGCAGTAGCCGCAGTAGCTGCTGTTTCTTCTAAAGGTGTTAACCCATCATCAATAGCGTTAATCGCATCAAAAGCAACTTTTGCAGCTTCTAAATCTACAATAGCTTCTTCTGCATCTGCAACAGTAGCTTGAGCATCAATAAAACCCTGCGCAGTAGGTGCATCATCAGTATCGTCACCAGCAGCAAAATCAAGAACAACACTTGCACCTGTAGTAATAATACCACCGTTCATTACTGTAGCACCGTCTTGCTCTGTATCAACTACAAGTTGTACTGCAGCAGTTAAAGCTGTATCTGCATCTGATAAGCCAGTTATAGCTGCAAGGTCTGCAGTATATGCAGCTTCAAGAGCAGCAAGACCTTCATTAGTTACTTCTGTACCACCAATAGACAACGCAATAGCATCAGTAGTATCAGCCGACACATCCTTAACCTCATCAACACCCCATGTGTAAACAATTGTAGCATTAGCCGCAGAAGCATCAGCTGCGTATCCAGTAAAGGATAATTCTGCTTCAAAAGCGTTTGCAACTTCTACATCTGTCATATCAGCAGCAGCAGTAACCGTTGTATCACCTACCGTTACACTTTGTCCTGTAACTAAAGCACTAAATGTAAATGTGAATGCACCAAAACCACCAATTCCGTCACCATCTGTAACAGAACCAATAGAAACCATAGCAGTATCACTTACAGTACCATCAGCATTAAGTACGGCAGTACCATTGACTGCGTCATAAGCAGCCGTAGCAGCAAGCAATGTCGCACTAGTAGCAGCATCAGCAGCAAATGCAGCTTCATATGCAGTAACAGCAGTATTAGTAGCTGTAACCGCAGCTTCCAGACCACTAATTAGGTCAACGGCTGCTTGATCAACATCAAGTGCTGCGTTTGCAACAGCTAAAGTTGAATTTAAAGAAGCTACTTGTAAAGTATGTTGAGCTGCAATTTCTTCTGCCGTATCACTACCGTCAGTAGCTAAATCGCTAACTGGTGACAAAGCGTTGTAAGCAACTGCTGCAGCTGAAAGCTCACCAGTAACTTCACCAGCAGTAACTGCTTCATCTGCATTAGTATCGTATTCAGCATCAACCGCAGCTAAATAATCAGAAACAGCAGTATTTGCAGTATCTAAAGCAACTATATTAGCTAGAGCTAAATCAGCAGCACCCGCTGCTACTAATGCATCATATTCAGCATCAATTTCAGCTTGTGTCGCACCAGCAGCGATAGCAGCTTCTGCAGTAGTAAGCGTTAATGCTTCTGCAGTTGCAATTTCACCAGCAGTAGCGTCAGCAGCAATAGTAAGCTCTGCGTATGCTGCGTTAGCGGCAACAGTAGTCAAACTAACATCAGTACTAGCTAAAGAATCAACAGCTGCTTCTGCTGCCGTGTTACCAGAAGTAACAGTTGAGGCGTCAGATGTAACAGCCGTAAGTACTGCTTTAGCTGCTGCTGCTGCTGCGTCACCAGAGTAATCTGCACTATCAGTTGTTACTGCTGCTGTGTAAGTTGTTGCAACTGCAACCTTGTTAGCTACTGCTGTAACGTCATCATTTTGTGCACCATCAAGAATTTGAACCATTGCCAATTCTTTAGTTGTAGCACCGCTCGTAATCGCGTCAGCCCAGAATGTTCCATCAGCATCAACAGCTGCATCGTATGAACGAGCAAAAGCTTGCTGGTACACAGCTTCTAAGAATGCAGTAGTATCTAGAGCAACAATTGCTTGCGCTTCTACTGAAGTAGCAAAGCTTGATGCAATGTCATTAACTGTTGTTGTTTCAGCATCTAATGCATCAGCGTAGAACGCTAGACCAGCAGGATCAGCAGGACGACCAAAGTATGCAATATATAGTTCTTGTACTTGTGTTTCAGAGGCTGTAGTAGCCATAGTTAAACTCCTAAATTATAATTTTTCGAGTCAAAAATAAAATCAGTATTAACACTCACCAATAAAACCCTTTAGCATACTGCTACCAGGCCTGGCAAAGCTTTTTAGAGCCCTATCAAGAAAGCATTTACTTTCTTTCATTCCAACTCCGCTCGATATCAAGTTCCATGTAGTCCAAAACTTATCGGCAATACTAGGTCGACATTCAGACTCCGTCAAGTTTTACGGTACTTGTTTTTGATAAAATAATCTGATTCTTATATCTAGCCAAACCAAGCGTCTCGCTGTACTCGTAAAAGAATTAACCCCTGGCTTGACGATGATCAATGCACCCAGGCGTTCTCGTCGTCTCGTTATCTTTGCGGTGCTGCACGCGAAATAAATCCCATTCTAACTTTATGACTTATGACTTATGACTTATGGCCACTTTAGCGCTTTAATTCAGCCTTTGTAGCGCTTCGAGCGACTCTTTATAGGAGGCAACTAAACTTGGTGCTGCTTAATTGTAATACTAGGCTGTAATCGACACACACCTTCAAAGTAATGCTCTCTTGGTGAGATAACCGTAAATTCAAACATATCATCGTGCCAATTAAGTACGTATTCAGGCATGGTCGGTATATTATGTATTGCCGCACTGACTGTATATTTGCCTGCGCCAACATTCATATCCAGCTCAAACTCAATCGATGTAGTCGATGAATTTGTGAGTGTTAATATCTGTTGGTGATGGTAAGTATTTGTACCAAAGATGTCTTGTCCATAGCTATCTCTAATGGCTATACCGCAGGTAAGGTTTGTCATATCAACGTGCGATTCTATTTCAACCACTATAGTGGCTCGCTCTCCAGACTCTAGTGTCGGCTTATGGCTGTGACCATTAATTGTAATTTGTTTAATGACAGTCTCTAACGTGCCGTAAGATGCAGGCTTATTTTCTTCAACATGAAATCCAATGGTGCTGTGGCTTTTAGATGTCAGTAGTTGCTTGTATTTGTTTACTATCATGTTGGGCGAACCACCGGCGTCTATCCGTCCATTATTAAGTAATACGGCATGATCACAGAGTTGCTTAATGGCATTCATATCATGCGACACAAAAATAATGGCTCCGCCTTGTTCCTTGAACTCTGTAATTCTACGCATGCACTTTTGCTGAAACCCTGCGTCACCCACAGATAACGCTTCATCAATAATGAAGCAATCTGGATCGGCATTAATGGCTACAGCAAAGGCAAGCCTCATTACCATTCCTGATGAGTAGGTTGATAAGGGTTCATCAATGAAGATACCCAACTCTGCGAAGTCAATAATTTGCGGCTCTTTTAGTTTGACTTCTTCATTCGACATGCCTAACAACAGGCCATTCATCGCTATATTTTGTCGACCCGTTAGCTCTGGATTAAAACCTGTTCCTAATTCTAGTAAGCCTGTAACTCGTCCATTGATCTGAATCTCGCCTTGGTCTGGCAATAAAACACCCGTGATCAACTTTAATAGCGTTGATTTACCCGCACCATTCGGCCCCACGACTCCTAATGTTTCACCTCCCGTCACGCGAAAAGAAACATCCCTTAATGCCTGGTAACGCTTATGGTATTTTTTGCGGAAAACAATTTCTTTTAAACGGTGTGCAGGAGAACTATATAACTTAAATGTTTTGCTCAGATGCTTGGCTATGATCACCCTAGTACGCCTCCATAGTAGCTAAAAGCCATGAAAATGGAGAGAAAATATAATGCGCTGATTATGATTATGATTAGCGCTCTATTTTTCCATACACTTACACGCATGATGCCGTATACCAAACTCAAGGCAACTAATGTTGCGAGACACAACAATGTTATTAATGTGATCATAAAAAGTCTCTAATATCTTTTTCTAGGACACGGTACATTAAAAATGCGGCAAGTAATAAAACGTGCGCCAGAATTGTAATGACTATTATCCCGGTCATGTCTGGAATGGTTTGGTACACAACTACTTGTTGCCAAATATTAACAATCTGGTAGGCGGGGTTATAAATGATGATTTCAGAGAGCGTATTTGGCACGATTGAGATGACATATACTATTGGTGTAAACCAAAACCAGAGCTGCATCAGTATCGCGGTAAACTCTTTCAAGTCACGGATGAATACGGTAAGTTGCGCCAGCATGAAACCCAGTGCAAAGGCGAGTAGTTGCTGTACGACATAGACAAACGGAAGTATTAACATGGCCGTCGATAGCTTTTGTCCTGTGACGATTAAAAAGCCTACAAAAATAACCATGGTAATTAAAAAGGTGATGCTTTCTGACAATACAATAAACAGTGGCATCCTAAACAAGGAGATGTTTATTTTGCTAATGATATGTTTTTTATCTAAATATATCGTACTGATTCTTGAGACTGTATTAGAAAACGCCATCCAAGGTATAAGCCCACTAATAAGGTAGACACTATAACTATACCCGCCTGTTGCGCCAGGCAATCTTGCATTCATGACTTGGGAAAAAATGAGTGTATAAATCATGATATTCACAAGGGGTGAAATAAAGCTCCAGCCAACCCCCAAGATCGAGCCAGAATACCGCTCTGTAAAATCTCGTTTTGTAAATTCAACTAATAGGTTTAAGTTCATAAATTGCTATCTATCGCAGGCCGTTATTGGATGTATTTTCCGCGGGATGATAGCATGCCGCCTATCATAATCTTCTACTTTTCACCGAGGAATATTCGATTGTCATGACCGATACATCCCACTCACTCAAGCAACGGTTATTGGCACTTCCTATCTTGGGAGGCGTATTTAGAGTTTTGGCTGCCATTAGAAATAGCCATAAAACTCAACAACGTTTATTACAGTTAGAGCAGCGCTTTGAACAGTTAAACGAGAGTCTAAATGAGCGCCAACAAAATTTTAAACTCAATATGGCTCGTACGCTGGCAAGAAAACAAGATATTGAAAGTAATCCTTCAGTGACGCCTGCACAGCAGCCTTTACCTAATAATCTTGATAACTTATATATTGCATTTGAAAATCAGTTCCGTGGTACGGCAGCAGAAATAAAACAGCAGCAAGCTAAATATTTACCTTTTTTATCCGCTATTGCCCAAAATATTTCAGAGCCATTAAAAGTATTAGATATTGGTTGTGGTCGTGGTGAATGGTTACGTTTGTTATCTGAACACCATTACGAGTCTCAAGGAATTGATATTAGCCAGACGATGGTTGATTTTTGTCGATTAGAAGGGCTGAAGGCTGAACAAGGTGATGCAATCTCTTATCTAAGCCATCAAGATGATAGCTCTATCCATGTCATTACTGCTTTTCATGTTATCGAACATTTATCTTTTGAGCATATGGTCAGCTTATTTGACCAATGTCTTCGCGTGTTAAAGCCTGGCGGTAAGATTATTTTCGAAACACCTAACCCAGAAAACCTAACAGTAGGCGCATACTCTTTTTACCTTGATCCTACCCACAAAAACCCTTTACCTCCGATTACAGTCGAATTTGTCGCCAGACAACGTGGCTTTAGTCAGGTCGATATATACCGCTACAATCCTCGTGAGGAGGTAGGTGATGTCACTCCTCTAGTAGAAAACTGGTTCCGTAGCCCTGTTGATTTTGCCGTGATTGCAGAGAAATAAATGCGTATTGCCATTGCCACTACACAAACGCCTTATGTCATTGGTGGCGCTGAATATCTAGCAAATAACCTTATTCATGCATGTCAAGAAAATGGCCATCAGGTCGACGTGATTAGCCACCCTTTTCTCGACCGATCACCCGCTACCGTTAATGAAAGCATGTCCAGGTGGACACAAGATGATTTTTCACTCTGGGGCAGTAATCAACCTGATCTAGTGATTTGTTTGAAGTTCCCCGCTTTCTATATTCCACATGACTGTAAGATCATGTGGACACTACATCAGCATCGCTCTGTGTATGAACTGTGGGATTATGCGGAAGAACAAGGGCATCAACACTCACCTGAAGATAAAGCCTTACGCCAGAAGGTGATGGCATTAGATAACGAAAATTTTAATAGTGCATTACAAAATTTCACTATTTCAAAAACGGTGAGCAAGCGTCTAAAACATTACAATAATATTAGCTCAACCCCTCTTTATCATCCGCCAGCACTTGCAGGTTCATTGCTTCGAAATGATACTTCTAGCGAGATAGGAGACTTTGTTTTTGCACCAAGTCGATTTGAACCCTTAAAAAGACAGCATTTATTATTAGAGGCTCTAAGGCTTACAACACAACCCGTAAAAGCCGTACTATCTGGACAAGGTAGTAATGAACAACATTTACGTAACTTTATTATTCATCATGGATTACAAAATCGCGTTACCATTCATACTCAGTTGAGCGAAACTGATATGGTTAATCATTATAAAAACTCATTGGCTGTATTTTTCGCACCTTATGATGAAGATTATGGTTATGTAACGTTAGAGGCCATGTTGGCTAAAAAAGCAGTCATTACCTGTTGTGATTCTGGAGGAACCAATGAGTTTGTCGTTCATGAACAAACGGGGTTTATTGAACCGCCTAGTCCTGAACAATTAGCCGCTAGGTTAGACGAATTATATCTCAATAAAAACACTGCTAAGTCTATGGGTGAACGTGCTTATCATCATTATCACTCATTATCGCTCAGCTGGGATAATGTCATAAACCATTTATTATATTAATGACTAGCCAACAACACTCTCCCTCTGTCGCTATTTTCATTAATAGTGACATTAACGACTCTTTAATTGCCATGAAAACGAGTCTACAGGCAGTCTCTTGCCGGGTTGATTTTATTGCTGTTTCAGCATTGAGTAAGGCAGTGAAACCTCATGACATTAAATGGCTAAACTCTTCATCCGAACTCCAACAGTATGATCTAATCATCTATCAATATGACTGTTATTTTTCGACTATTGCTTCATGGCTAAGTCATTACGACGGCAAATTAATGATTCAATATGATGATGATATCGCTCTCTCAAACTTGAGAGCTTATCATCACGCCACCGCACGTGTTCGCCAACTTGAGTTAGAAAGGCAATACTTTGCTGAGTGGGTTCAGATCAATTATCGTCGCGTTTTTTGGCTAGCAGGTTCTACAACGGCCGCCAATCATCTTACTGGGTGGGGCGTTAGAAATTCTATCGATAATATGGCTATTGTTCCTCATTTCATGAAGTTTGAAGAGGGAAAATATGCCTGCGAAAGAAACAACAAACAATCTGTATGTGGCTCTATTCTGGTAGCAGGCCCCTATATGCCTGACACGGGACATATCATGATAATTGATATTATTAAGGACTATCTTGAATCTATTTCACAAAATGTTCGATTACAGTTTGTCGGAAAAACGTATTCTGAATTAAGTGTATATAAAGAAGAACTTAACACTCATATTAGGCAATGTGGTCTTGAGCCATATATCCAATTAAAATCAAGTGATGAACCTATTGAGTTAGAAGCATTCATGAATGCTGACATTATGTTATCCATGGATAATTATCAGCAATATTCGACTGAGCAACTTCATGCCCAAGCTATGGGATTACCTGTTGTTACGTTCAATCATTCTGAGCATATCCATACTGTAGCAAGGTCACTCGACCCAGCAATAAATGATACAACCATCCGAGAAGATCTGGTGTTAAGTGGCTACCGAAACATCAGCAGAAACTATACTTTTGAAGGTATTGAACAAACTTTTTTAAGTAGTGTTATCACCGCTCTTAGGCAATAAAAGGACTTTGATATGAGGATCGGTATAGCGACAGTTCAAGTCCCTTTCATCACGGGTGGGGCGGAGATCCATGCCCGACTTTTAAAAGAACAGCTGGAGCTTCGAGGTCATGTGGTCGACATCATTACCTTGCCTTTCAAGTGGTACCCCCCTCAAACACTATTAGATAGTATTAAAGCCGTCGAGTATTTAGACGTAACAGAGGTAAATGGTCAAAAAATTGAGCTTTTGATCACCATGAAGTTTCCAATGTATTTTGTTAACCACCCTAACAAAGTGGCCTGGCTATTACATCAGCATCGACAAGCTTACGAGTTATATGAAACTCAACATAGTGACCTGCATTTGACAAAGGAAGGACGTAATGCAACTCAACAGATACGCTGCCTAGATACACGAAAATTACCCACGCATAAGCAGTTATTCACTAACTCTAAAAATGTTGCAGACCGGCTGTGGCGCTATAACCGACTTCATGCCGACGCTTTATACCACCCTCCCGAAGATTACGAGCAGTTATTTTGCGAAACCTATGGCGACTATATCTTAGTTCCTGGGCGTTTAGATGAAATGAAGCGTCAGTTATTAATCGTTGAAGCCTTAGCACACCATCCAACACTTAAATTAATATTAATTGGCAATGCGGACACGCCTTATGGTGATGAGCTTCGTAAACGGGTTCAGTTCTTAGGTATACACGATCGTGTTGTAATCAAAGGTTTTGTATCTCGCGAAGACAAAGTAACCCTCTATGCCAATGCTTTAGCTGTTTATAATGGCGCATATGAAGAAGATTATGGCTATGTCACTTTAGAAGGCTTCTTCTCAAGTAAGCCGGTCATTACTCATACTGACTCTGGTGGCCCACTAGAGTTTGTTGTTGATCAACAAAATGGTTTTATTACTGAACCATCACCTCTTTCCATCGCTTCTGCTTTAGATGAATTAACAGTAAAAAAAGCTCGAAAACTGGGAGAAGCAGGAAGGCAGCTTATGCTTGATCTTAATTTAAATTGGGATTTTATTATTGAGTCACTAACTCTAAGTGAGCATAAGGGCTTTTGATGATTGCTTATATTTCACCGCTGATCCCCAAACGAACTGGCATTGCACTCTATAGCCATCATTTAATCCAAGCATTACAGCAAGCGCTAGCTGAGGTTGGAGATAGCTTGGTTGTTTTTGATGATGATGTTGTCGAAACCAATCTGTATCAATCTGATTACAAAGCAAAGGAAATATTGCCCCTCATCTTTGAAAAGAAACAACGAGAAAAATATAGTCAGTTTATTTACCATTTTGGAAACAACCCTTTCTTTCACCTGCCAATGCTACATTTATTGCAACGCCAGAAAGGTATCGTTGTTTTACATGACTCTGTGTTGTATTACTTGATTGCAGGTCAAGAATCAGGTGGGCTATGGAAAGCATTAACTCGACAATCTTCCACTCGCAATAATATTGATCTGGTTAATAATATAATCGATGACAGCCCAGAAAAAGATATTCTTCGTTACTCTTCCCCAGCTAATTATGCTTTTCTTCAAGAAGTTCTGCTACAGGCAACGGCGGTGGTTGTTCATAGCAAAATGGCTAAGGATTATGTCGTAAATGCTAATTTTAATGGCCCTATCTACCAAGTCCCCCTTATTGATTACCAACAGCCTACGGCTATCAATGACTCAATAATTGAAAATAATTTAATTTTAAACCTAGTTAAGCAAAAAAGTGATGCGAACGTATTTATCATCGGTGTATTTGGCTTTGCAGGTGAAACTAAACGCGGTCATAGTATATTCCAGGCCTTATCTGAACTAAGCACAGATGTTAAAGCTCGACTTAAATTAATGATCATTGGTAATGATCATTATCAAACTGAAATTAACGCTATGGGACTATCCGACATTGTCGTAAATGTCGGATATGTTAACGAGAGTGATTATGACTGCGGCATGGCAATTTGTGATTTAATTATTAATCTACGTTACCCTTCCATGGGTGAAACATCAGCGGTACAAATTCAAGCTATGAGTGCTGAAAAAGCCACTATTGTCAGTAACAATGGCTGGTTTGGTGAATTACACAATAATACTGTTCATAAAATAAGCGTAGGCGGGCAAGAAGTAGAAGAGCTAAAGCAGGCTATTGTTAAAATAATGGATGATGATAACTACAGGTTATCTGTTGCCCATAAGGCTAAGGAATACATTGAAAAGGAACATTCTCCAGATCAGGTTGCCAAGAAATGGATGGATGTTATTTCTAAATCTTACTTGTCCTTATACTGAGTTAATTCGCTGTACTTCTTGAGTTAACATCTCAGCACTATTTTCCCATGTGAATTTTTCTAACTCAAAGTTTACACTGCCTTTTAATAAGCGTGTACCCGCTTCTACTTCGGAAATCTTCTCCGCTAAATCTGCGACATCTTCAAGATCAAAGTAAATAATGCTTTCTCCACCCACTTCTCTATGGATCGGAGTATCACTCGCTAATACTGGCAGCTTATGATGTTGAGCTTCGATAATAGGTAAACCAAACCCTTCTACGTAAGAAGGAAACACCAATGCTTTACTGTTAATGTAGCAATAGACAAGTTCTGCATCATCTAAATCATTCCATATGAAAAGTTGCTTATTAAACTGGGGATGTCCTTTTATATCTTTTAGTAATTGCTCTACTTTCCAGCCTATTCGTCCCACTATATGTAATTTGACATGCTCCCCTCGTTCCCATAGCTCATTAAATGTATCTAGAAGGTATTGATGGTTTTTCCTTGGTTCTATCGTACTTACGATTAGGTATGAGTCTTCCTTAGATATAGTATTTTTTAATTCAGCTCGAGCATGCTCTTCTACTTTAGCAATATCAGCACCGAGATAAAAATAGCCAAATTTATTATCATCTATATCTGCATTCTTTGATATTAAATAGTCCTGAAGGCTCTGCATTACTGTTTTTGAGATTGCAATATAGCCATCTACTTTTGTTTTACCTTGTTCAAACCATGTATTGAATACTTTGCATAATGCCTGTTCACAAAACTGTGGATGGGTAATAGGGATAAGATCATAAATCACAGCAATAACGCTGGCACCACCTTGTTTTGCTTGCTCTATCGCTTCCCATGCAGGTAAATGCCAGGATGAATCAAGCAGTAAGATCACATCACCTTGTGCAAAAACAATTGAGGACGGAGTATCGCCTTTGGAGTCGAGAGCTCTGTTAATTACTACTTTTAGTTTTTTATATACACCAATAAGAGAAAGCATATACAGAATACCGCTTAAACCAAATTCTGTTCTAGGTGATGTTAAAAAGTTATTTAGTGGCTTCCAGCTCACCCTATAGGCTAAAGCTTGACGCTTTCGCCTTGCGAATTTAAACAGCTTGGATTTAAAGGTAATAGATGAAGGAGCTTCTGAGTTTAATAGAACAGTGTTATTTTCTAACTTCGGTTCTAATTCAACTTCTTCTTTATTCTGACTTACATCCGCTAGAGAATTTAATGACTCAAACACCCCTTCATGAATTCTAATCAATGTGATGGGGGTATTATCAGGCAGCGAATGTCCGAGTTGATTAATTACTTTTCGTACAACTCGTTGGATCCCTGTATTAAGGTCTGATTCAGATGTATGCGTACATTCGATATAGAGGTGTTTTATCATGCCGACTGAACCATCCACTTTAGCGTCTCTTTAAGCTCTATTTCTGAGGATAAGTTTGGCAGTAGTTCAAATAGTTTTTTATTGTTACCACATTGTCGTTTGATATCAGCTTGTCTTACTAAGCCCGTATCTGTTTCAATATTTATCTTGTGTCCTGTTATTTGTTGTAATGTATCAATAATCTCTCGAATACTTATTAAATTACCCGAACATAAGTTAATTCTTGTCATCCCCTGAGCCGGGGCTGATAACAACTTGGTATACGCCTCCGTGATCCAGCGCACATCTGAGAAGTCACGCCAAACATCGATATTTCCCAATTTCAATGTAGGCGCTTTCTGTTTAAAGTGATCAACAATTTTAGGCACTAAAAATTTAGATGCTTGACCATTGCCCGTATAGTTAAACGGACGTGTAATAGTAATATTTAACCGGTCTGAATATGTCTGGGCTATTTGTTCCATTGACCATTTACTGCAACCATAATGATTGACAGGGTTCGGCTTACACTCTTCATCCACCTGTTCTTGCTCTTGAATTCCATAGATGTTTGCACTGCTTGCTAAAATGATATTTTTCGGTGCTTTTGATAGCTTTAAGCAGGCTGATAATATGTTTTGCGGTCCAAAAGTGTTCACCGCATAGATTGATTCATCTTCACCGTCTGGGACAAAACTAATTGCTGCAAGGCTGATAATGTAATCCGGTTGAATGCGTAGCATTGCCAGCTCAACTTGTTGAGCATCTGTAATATCAACTTTGCAGGTATCAACAATGTAATTATCCTTCTCCAACCGAGGAAGAAGATGAATGCCTGTAAAACTACAGGCACCTATCAACCAGACCTTGCGTGAATTTGACATGTCTAGAACGCCTTCCCAGCCTTAACCTTCTCTAAATCACATTTGACCATCATTGAGCATAGCGCTTCGAGATCTGTTTGAGGTTTCCAGCCTAATACTTTTTCTGCCTTACTATAATCACCGATTAATAGTTCAACTTCTGCAGGACGATAAAACTTAGGATTAATCTGAACCAGTAGTTGGCCGGTTTCTGCATGATGGCCTTTTTCCTGTTCTTCGGAGCCTGTCCAAGTGATTGGTATCTCAACAGCAGAAAAAGCAAGTTCTACAAATTTACGTACACTATGAGTTTCATTAGTCGCTAGAACAAACGTATCTGCTACATCATGCTGAAGCATTCGATACATACCTTCAACATACTCTTTAGCAAAACCCCAATCACGTTTCGCATCAATATTACCCAGCTCTAGGGGCGTGGTATCACCTAACGCAATTCGAGCAACTTTATCGGTGATTTTTCGAGTGACAAATTCGCGACCCCGTAATGGAGATTCGTGGTTAAATAAAATCCCACTACTCGCAAACATACCATATGATTCTCGATAATTAACGACTGACCAATGTGCGAATAATTTAGCAACAGCATAGGGGCTACGAGGATAAAAAGGTGTATCTTCCGTTTGAGGTATCGCCTGAACCTTTCCATAAAGCTCAGATGTACTCGCTTGGTAGAATCGAATACTTTTATTAACGATTCTAATTGCTTCTAAAAGATTTAATGCGCCAAGACCTGTAATTTCTGCCGTTGTTTGTGGTTGCTCAAACGATACCCCTACAAAACTTTGAGCCGCTAGATTATATATCTCGTCTGGCTTAGCCTCTTGTATCAATCGGATGCTATTCCCTAGATCCGTCAAATCATGTTCCACTAATTCTAGGTTGGGGTGTTGCGCAACACCTAGTGACTCTAATCTCCAGAAATTCACTGTACTTGTTCGTCGAAATGTACCGATTACTTTATAGCCTTTCTCTAGTAACAACTCAGCAAGGTAAGCACCATCTTGGCCTGTAATACCTGTAATAATTGCTGTCTTCACTTATTGAATTCCTATGTAATTAAAAGGGCAATGCCTTTAAAAATTTAGCGCTGAATAAACATAATATGATGCCAATACAGTCATATTATTGATACTCACTCTCCGTAATTTATACGATCTAATTCACTTAATAACTCGGGTAAATTAGTACAGCCAAAGTTAATCCTGCAAAATTTGCCTGCATGTCATACCAACAAAATCCACTGCCATAAAAATGGTCCCAGACTTCTTTTATTAAGCCAATCAGGGAAATTAAAATAACTGAGTTTAATAGTCCTATGACAGGTAAAAAAAGTAAGCCTAAACCAAGGCACATTTCAAAATGCTGCTGTTTGTCTCGTTGCTTGAAGAATTGATCGGGAGTTAATAAGCCAATAGTAATTTTATCCTTCATACCATCGACTGATAAATAGTAGCCGTTTTCTCTGCTGTGTTCTGCCATGAAAAGGCCTTAACCCTTTGCTGACCGAGTATGCGTAATTGCTTTATCAATGTCGTGTCTGTTGCAATATTCAACATAGCTTGTGCTATATCGTCAACAGAGTATGGATCAATTAAAATAGCAGCATCAGCAGCTACTTCAGGCAATGAGGTGATCGTTGATGTGATGACCGGAATATCCGATGCAAACGCCTCTAATACTGGTAAACCAAACCCTTCATAGAGTGACGGGAAGACCATTGCCAAACTAGACTGCAATAATGCATATTTATCTGCAAATGAAACATAATCTAACCAATAGACTCGTTTACTTGTTCTTAATTGATTTAGTTGTTCAACTAGGGGCTCACAATTCCAGCCATGTCGCCCAATAATAACTAAAGGATGCCTCAGTTGAATTTCATCAGGTAATTGGAGAAATGCCTGCAATAATCGAGCTACATTCTTCCGTGGCTGTAATGTGCCAATAAAAACAAAATACTCTGGTGGTAAATTATAACGTGAGAGAACTTCATGTTTCTTCTGTTCGGAAACCCGATTAAAACATTGCTCATCAACACCTAGCGGAATAACTGAAATTTGTGAGCGAGGAATATGGAAATGTTCTTCTATCGCCTGAGCAGAATACTCTGAGATTGTAATCACATGATCTGCCCATTGAGCCATTCTTTTAAAGAGCACATTCTTTAATCCCCGATATTTCCCTGAAACCCATTCAGGGTGGGCCAGAGGAATTGGATCCATAATCGTTGCCACAACGGGTGTCTTAGTTAATTTAGGTATGTGATGATCTGTGGCATGAAACAGCCTCACATTTTGTTCAATCTTCCTTGAGGAATAAAATGATAATCCAGCCAATGTGCTTATTATAGCTTGAGATGAAAACTTACCGAGTGGTATAACGTTACCATCTACTTGTTTTTCAATGAAGGCAAAACGACTAACATCAACGTCAGCAGAGGGGAGGTTTTCAAGTAAATGTTTGCTATATACAGCTATTCCATCTAAATGTCCCGATGCCTGCCCTTTCGTCAATACGGTTGTACCAAGCCCCACTTTCATATTACAACGCTATATTTGCAGTAGAGAATGATAAAGTTCGGCATAACGTTTGCCCATTATTTCTGAGGTAAAATGATTATCAAACCGTTGCTTAGCCGATATAGACATTTTATTAACCATATCGTCATTTTCCGTCATATATTGCATTGCACCTGCTAACGCTTTGGCATTCTTTGCCGATACGACCAAACCTGTTTCATTATGAACATTAATATAACTTGTACCAGACTCTAGCTCTGTTGATATCATTGCTGTGCCTTGTCTCGCAGCTTCTAAAAGCACCATACCATAAGCTTCAGAACGTTCTGATGATGGCAGAATTAAGGCTATTGAAAGATCTATCAATGCATATTTTTGCTCATCACTTACATGACCTAAGAAATGTACATTAGTTAAGTCATTTTCTTTCACAAAGCGGCGTAACACCCCTGCCTCTGGCCCATCCCCCGCAATAAGGACAACTAAACTTGTTTGTTTAGCGGCTTCTAATAAATAATTCAAACCTTTGTAATAACGAAAAACGCCTAAAAATAAAAAGAAGCCTCGGCCATAAACCGTCTCATACTCTTCTCTTTCCTTTTGATAAGCAGCCTGATTTGGTTCTTTATCAACACCATTAGGAATGAATACTGTCGGCTGCTTTAAACTATTTAACACTGAACTACTTGCAATATATTTTGGTGAAGTAGCGACTACTGAAGCAGCATTAGCCAAAAACTTATTCATTAGTGGTCGGTAAAGTGTGCTTAGTCTACGCTGCCTGACAATATCAGACTGATAACTAACGAGGTACGGTTTAGCGCTATGCTGTCGAGTTAAAGCTAATATATCTGCAAAAGGCCACGGAAACTGATAATGAACCACATCGGCCCATTCCGATAACTGTTTAAATTCTCGCCATAAAGACCATGAGAAGCCACACGAAGCTATCTCAAAAGACATAGGGTAGCAATAAACAATTGCATCAGGCGTTTCAATTATTTCTTTCTTTTTACACTGGTGACTAATACAGACTACTTTATTAGTTATCCCGAGCTGTGTTGTTGCTCGACAAAGTTGTTGAATAACTTGTTCCATCCCACCTTGCGTATAGGGCAAACACGTCTTATAAACATGTAAGACATTCATGTTCAACACTTACATTAACCACTTACTTATTTTATAAAAAACATGATCATCGAGCTTGCCTGACACATGAAACAGTCGCGCTTTATGGATGATGTAATCATATTTAGCTTGCTGATGGTTTCGTTTGGCCTGCGAGTAGACCTGCTGAGCATCCAACACTTCGGATACTGTTGCGATACCTAACTTAAAACTTTTGTTCATGGCTTGATACGATTTTTCCGCTGATTTGATGGCTTTATCAGCCGCTTTAATCCGACGAACCATGGCATTAACACTTAAAAACATATCCCTTAGTTCTTTGGTTATTTTCCTTTGTTCTTGATCGTATGTTGCTCGCGCTAAGGCGAGCTGTTGCGATGCTTCATATGTACGAGCGGTAGTTTGCCGACCACTGTATAAGGGTATTGTAAGGTTTAATGAGGCCACGCCGGTAGTGCTTGACGGTGAGGAGGAGTTCTCAAAACCAATCGAGCTTTTTTGTTTACTCAGCTGGAGATCTAATACAGGATAATGGCCCGCTGATTGCTGTTTGACATTTTTTTGAGCCGCATCAATCGATTTTTGTAGTGCCATTAGCGAAGCATTGGCGGTTATTGCGCCGACTGCCCATTCATCCCTATTTTCAACTCGCTGAATATACGCGACTGTTTCTCTTAAAGGTGAAATATGCCCGACAGGGCTATTGGTCAGTTCACTTAAGCCTTCTTTAGCTAAATCTGTCGCTTGCATGGCATCAATTTCTTCTGACACGAGTCGATCTAGTCGAGCCTCTACTTCATATAGATCGGTCACTTTAACGCGTTGCTTTTGATAAAGGGCTTTAGTCTGATCTACTTTTTTTTCTGTTGAGCTTCTCTCTTCTCGAATAAGCGCTAACTCGTCCGTTGCATTGAGCAATTGAAAATAACGTTCAATGGTATCTAATCTAACAAGTGATTGTGTCTCTTTTTGCTCAAATTCAAATTGACTAGTCACCTCTTTCGAATATTTCCAGTTATAGTATTTCGGCATATCAAGCAGGGGCTGTCGAATAGAAAATGTGTAACGTTCACCAGGAAAACTATCTTCGGAAGAACCTTCTTCTCGATTATTTTCAGTCCAAGTACTGCTAATTGAAACTTGAGGCAATAACGCACCATAAGCTTGTTGTTCTCGCGCGATGCCCACTTCAACACCAAGTGAGTCAATCAGTAATCGCGGATCGGATTGCACGACTTGCTGATAAATATCTTCTAAGTTCTGTGCTGAGACGGCGGTTGTCATCAATAGGGTAAGGGAGAAAAAATAGGGCTTTAGCGTGGTTAGCATGCTATTAATCCTCCAAGAATGCGCGAGCGAATGCATCGGTAACCGGTTTAGCTAGGTATTGTAATAATGTGCGTTCACCTGTTGATATTAATACTTCTGCGGGCATGCCAGGCAATAGCTCTAGTCCGACTAAGTCTTGAATACTGGCAGGCAGTAAATCTAACTGGGCTTGGTAATATGGCATGCCTGTTTGCTCATTAATCAATCTATCTGCAGATAGATTGATTACGGCACCAAACAATTTTGGTGTGGTCGCTTGGTTGAATCCGCTAAATCGAATTTCTGCCTCTAAGCCGACGCTGACGCGATCAATATCCATAGGGGATATTTGGGCGCTAACGGTGAGTGCTTCACCATCGGGAACAATATTTAAAATGGCCGTTCCTGGTGAAACAACCCCTCCTTCAGTGTGTACCATAAGGCTTATAACGGTACCATTAACAGGCGCTCTCACTAGGGTGCGCTCTAACCTGTCCTCTATGGCGGTTAATTTTTCTGTCACATCGTATAATTCAGATTGAACTTGGGCAAGCAAGTTTGCGACTTCTTCATCCACTTCTTTTCCTAGTTGTATAATTTGTAACTTTGTCTCACCAATCTGGATTTTTATGGTTGCTAACTCAGCGGATAATTCAGCTATTGTGCCTTGAACATTAATGTATTGTCGCTGGCGCTCTCTCAGGTGCTGTTTATCAGCAAAACCTTCTGCTAGTAATCCTTTTAGCTCTTCAATCTCTTCAGAAAAAGAGTGTTCTAACTGCTGGTTACTCTCTTTTTGAGCTTGTTGTCCTAAATATTTACTATTTAATAGTTCAATCCGTTGTTCTAATACTGAACGTTCACCTTTACTCGTTTGTTTTCTGGCAGTAAAAATATCATTTTGTATTCTAATGGTTTCTTTTACTCGAACATCCGTTCCTAGTTGAATAACGTCTGGATAAACAACATGCGTCATTTTCTTTTGCTCAGCTAATAATCGAGCTTCTAATGCTTTGGCGCTAACATATTGCCCTAACACAATTTCTTTTTGGGCTTTTATCTGGGTATCATCAAGTTCTATCAAGATATCGCCAGACGCTACTTTTTTACCTTCTTGGGTGAATAGTCGTCTAATGATGCCACCTTCAAGGTGTTGAACTGTTTTACTGTTAAATTTGACGGTGACGTAGCCTGGCGCTAAAGCGGCACTGTCAATGGGGGCAAAGTACGACCATGTTCCAAATACACCAAAGGTTAAAAATAGTATGATGAAACCTATCCATCGAATAGATCCATCCTTCGTTTTCACTTCAATCTTTTCTTCTTGTTCGGCGTGTAGTTGAGACATAATTCTTCTTTAAACCTTAAACAACAGGTGTAACGGTTACGGAAGCGACTGTTTGCTTATTCTTGGCGGTATTAGCCGGTAGTTTTTCCTGTAATTTTTTCATTACTTCATCACGAGGCCCAAAGGCAACGGTTTGACCGTCTTTTAATACCAATAGCTTATCTAAAACCCCAAGAATACCTGGACGATGGGTAATGATAATAACGGTTATTCCTTTTTGCTTTAACGTGTTAATTGCTTTTGCTAATGCGATTTCGCCCTGCTCATCAAGGTTGGAGTTTGGCTCATCTAAAAGGATAAACTTAGGATCACCATATATTGCTCGCGCTAATCCAATTCTTTGTCTCTGACCACCGGATAAGACGCCGCCTGTCGCACCAATGGTTGTGTCGTACCCTTCTGGTAATCCTAAAATCATGTTATGAACATCTGCAACCCGTGCGGCTGCAACGACTTTATCTGGATCCATTTCACCAAAACGGGAAATATTCTCCCCTATTGTGCCTTCAAACAATTCAATATCTTGTGGCAAGTAGCCAATATAGGGGCCGAGTTCTCCTCTATCCCAGTCAAAGATGTCGACACCATCTAAACGAACCTTCCCGCTCATGGCGGGCCAAATACCAAGCAATGCACGAGCTAATGTGGATTTTCCTGCCGCACTAGGACCAATGATCCCCAGTGATTCTCCTACTCCTAGTGCAATGCTGACGCCTTTTACAACGGGCGTTCGAGTCCCAGGCGGTGCAATCATAATTGCATCAACACTGATTTGACCCTCGGGTACTGGCAGTGTCATTTTTTCTTTATCACTTGGGATCTTTAATAAAATATCATTTAAACGTGCATATTGCCCACGGGCAGCCACAAATCCTTTCCATGACCCAATCATTAAATCAATGGGGGCTAATGCGCGCCCCAAAAGAATAGAGCCTGCAATCATAAGTCCCGGGGATATTTCTTGTTGTAGTACTAAGTACCCCCCCAATCCTAGAACTAAAGATTGAGACATTACTCTAATTGTTTTTGATGTCGATGTAATGGCACCCGCTTTTGAGCTTGCTTTTGCTTGTAAATATAAAACCTTTGTCGTGCCTTCTATCCAACGTTCGCGGATCCCTGCCAACATTCCCATCGAGTCAACTACTTCTGCATTTCTTAGGTTCTTATTGACAAGCCCACGTCCTTTCATAGAAAGATCATTCGCTTCTTTTAGAGTTTTACTCGTCGCTTTTTCATTAATTAAGGCCAAAATGCTCAAAATAATAACGGTGCCAACAGCCATCCAGCCAAACCAAGGATGAAACATAAACATAACTGCAATATAAATGGGCATCCACGGCGCATCAAAAAAGGCAAATAAACCATTACCTGTTAAAAATTGACGCAAGCCGGTTAAATCATCTAAAGGTTGGGCGCTAGCCCCTGCGCCGCCGCTATACAATGCTTGTTTAAATGCTGCGCCAAATAACCGTTTATTAAGGAGTGTTTCTAGCCGTGAACTCACGCGAACTAGAATTTGAGATCGCACCCATTCTAAAGATCCCATGGTGATAAATAGGACGACCATTATTAATGTCAACATCAGTAACGTTGATTCACTGCCACTTGTAATCACTCGGTCATATAACTGCAACATATAGAGTGCAGGAACGAGCATTAAAAAGTTGATAAACAGGCTGAAAAAACCAGCAGTTGCAAATGAACCACGGCACAAAGTTATCGCCTTTTGCAAATCTGACTTGACTTCATTTTTCACGATAATCTACCTTCCGCCTATTTTGCCGAGTAAAAATTTCGGATTATACACTTCTGTGTTTCGTTAAGTATCAATAAATAGGCATTAAAACTTACTATTTCAAGTGTAAATTAAAATAACACCCTTACTGAACAACAGTAGTGCTCTGTATAGAAGTGGACTCCGGATCTGAGACAGTACGTATGTTCTGGTTGAATACACCGGACACCTTAATGAGAGACCATAATAGTCAATCATTGGACTGCCACCATGGAACATGAAACGCAGCTATAAACAATACCCGCAAGAGTTTAAAGATGAGGCCGTTGCGCTCGTAAATAACCAGGGCCACTCCGCGCCAGAGGCCGCTAGTTCATTGGGTATTGCTAGCACTATGCTGTATCGCTGAAAAGACAAGATAGAGCAGAGTAGACAAGGTGAGGACCTACCTAAGGACGAGCGATCCGAACTGCAGCGCCCGCGTAAAGAAAACAAACAACTCGACCGCAAGCGACCGAGTTTTAAGAGCTGAGTTCTAACTGTAATCCACCCAAAATCTAAGGCATTTCTTTCGTAATTGACTCGATCCCTACAGGAATTTTTACACCGGATTTAAGCACCAACCCTTTTGCTTCAAAGAACCTATGTGTTGCAATTTCGAAATCCAGGCCAGCATGAGCATTCGATTTTGATCCTATCCTCTGGAATGGCTTATTCATGCGCTGCCACCCCTTCACGGCCAAGACATTTTTACAAATTTCTGATAATTGCAATCCGTGTTTCTTCACCTGCCTTATCAAGGTTGTATTCACGGCTGGTAACTGCTCCAGACCTGACACCCCCAATAGACCCCATTCAGGTTCCCGCCTATAGATGGAAAACAGGAATTCTTTTTGGTTATCTATTATTCCCTCGTGAAGGCCTGTAATCAGCTCGTACCTTGTCGGCAAGAGGGTATCCAAAGCAATTTCCCTTCTGTCATACCAACAAAATTTTTCTCATATCCGTGACGAATATCTTTCATTGTTAGCGCTAGCAGGGATACTGGAGAATAATCGTGACTAATCAGATACACAATAAACGCTGTACGCAGCTCATCAGTCAGCCCCTCATTCTCAAGTATAATGGTACACATCAAAAAGGTTGCGGGGTGCTGCCGATCAAGTGCTGCCATTATTTTTCCAGCGTAAAGATCGGCAAATGCGAGTACATTCATTTCCGGTTCATAGACTCAGCCCCGTCATACAGGCGTGACTTCAACTTTGATTTGAACCCTGTTCGGGGTTCGAATAACGAGTTTGTTTATTGTTTTCTGTGATGATGGTTTTGAATTCCTACTAGAACTCTACGCAGCTACTTATGCTGCAAAACTAACTTTTTCAGACTCTCGCCCCATCATTGGGCTCGCCGAATGGCCCTGCTCGATTTCCTGCAATACCGCATCAGCAACCCCTGAACTACCATTGCCCGCCAGCCGTATCGCCTCATCAACGGGCATAACACGATCTTCATACAAACTGTGCAACAAATTAAAGTGATGCATTTGATTCTGCTGTAGCGCGCGGGATTGTGATGTTTCCAAATTAAAGTTCTGCGGAGACTGCGGCATCACAGCAACAGGCTGCAGTGCAGCAACGGAAGGAGTTACTGATGATGGCTGAGACTCCATCATCAGGCTTAACATTAGCGCAAACTGAGCACCATTAGCCTGCTGAACAGACTGGTTCAGCGGTAAAGTAATATTGGCCGATGGCGCATCAATTTTTTCAATATTCATACGAACACTACTACAGGGTTAGCTCAAAAGTCTGAATGGGCTATTAATCAAGCCTCCAGTTTTATATCGGCCAAGCACCACCTACCTTTAAAACTAACAATAATATCTTTCTGCTACATTCAAGCCTAACAACACCAGCCCCGATCCTACTGGCTTTGACTCTCTCCCTGGCACTACCTCAACACCTTACCTAAAAAATAATACACTTCCAAAAACGACAGTATTATTTGGATTACCTGCATCCCGGCCTAGCCGCTCACATTTATTTGCCGTCTTGTCACATAACCGTCAACTACACGAAGCAGCTTGGCACGGCCACACCAATCTCTATTCTTTTAGAAAAACTGGTCTACACTTAAAAAGTTAACTTGACGGAGTTGTTAGGAGTTTGAGGCGACGCTCATTTGAGAACTGTTTCAGATCTATACCAAACATGACCATTGATAAAGCCATTATAAACAAGCCGGAACGTCGTAAATACATGCGTCATAATAGTGGTATTTTGCAACTATGTATCCGCCGCAAGGGCTTGCTACGCTCTTTTACAAAGGGCGAACCCGCAGAATGGCTAAACTTTAATGAGTTCGGCATGGCTTTCTCCTGTGAATCACGCTTCGAAATCAACGAAGCCATTGTCATGGATATAAAAACCCCTTCGATCACTCTCAGTGACGTCATCGCAGTCATCCACAATGCGCGCCGCCAAGCTGGTATTTTCCGCTATGGAGTACAATTCTATTTTGGCGCCAACAGCTATATGCGCTCTACCGAAGTCAAAGAGAAACTGCTCTCCATCGAACAAGATCTCGAGTAACTCAATACCAGCTCTACAGCTCGGGGCACTATTCATTGCTTAGCGCTACCAATAACATTACAGTTAGCCTAAAATCTGCTGAATTTTAATGTACAGCCGCCGCCCATGCCATCAGATCATCCTCAGCCCGTATCAACCGCCACAAGCCCCGCGCTCTCGCGTCGATTAGCCGCCCTTGTCTACGATTCACTACAGATAGTGGCGATATTAATGCTTATCAGCTTACCCTTTGTACTGCTGGAAATCGGTCAAGGCCCTTTTTATCAATCAGCCTTGGTGCTAACGATTTTCGTTTTTTTTGCAAAGTTTTGGCGCCACGGCGGCCAAACATTAGGAATGAAATCCTGGGATATTCGAATTATCAGCAACAATGATCAACCCATTACACTCATGCAGTGTTTACTGCGCCTCATGGCCGCTATTCCCTCACTACTGCTTTTTGGACTTGGTTATTTTTGGATGCTGCTAGACAAAGACAAACTTACTTGGCCAGACCGCTTTTCAGACACTCGTTTGGTCATGACGCCTAAGCGTGAAAAGCTATTTGGCAAAAAGAAGCCATAAACAAGTAATCACAATTGCTTTAAGGCACGAACACCCCTGATCGAGGTCAATAATTCATACCTCTGTCAGGACACCTCATGAAAAAATCATTAAAAGTTCTGCTAACGGCTGCGCTGTCATGCGTTCTTCTCGTAGCAGTTGCGGGCATTATCAAGTTCAATTTTCTTGATACCCCCTACGATGGCGAGCCTGTCACCTATATTGCAACCAACGGCGAAACCATTACGGCCCACTTTAAAACAGATAACAGCGTTAAAGTCAGCGGCCACGACTTAGAAACAATTCACCTAACTTCTTCGCCAAGCGTCTCTGGCACGCAATACAGCAACCCAAACGACACCTTTGTTTTTTGGACCAAAGACAATGAAGTAACAATACAAAAAGATGACATCATCACCTTTAAAGGAGTAAAAGAGAGCTCTTCCCAAAACACTCTGGCTGGTAGTATCTGGAAATACACCGGCTCACTCATTAACAATGAACAAAAATCAGTAGCCAGAGGAACACTTATTGTTTTAAATTTTGACAACAATCACCTATTTGGCGAAGCCTGCTGCAATAGTTTTTTCGCTAGTTATCAGTACAACGAAGAGACACCCACCCAAATTGCTTTCTCTAATTTAGGTTCCAGCATGATGCTTTGTGAATATGATGTAATGGCACAGGAAGGTCACTTTCTTGATGTGCTTTCCAACGCAACCTCCATCGACATCAGCGAAAATAATCTGACATTACGCTATGGCACAGACATGTCTCTGCAATTCAAATTGTTTGGCACGTGACAATAGGCTTATCACTCCGTTAAAAAAAACTCTCTTTTCCCGCTTCGTCGCCTATACTAAAAGTTATTTCGCACAACAAACACCTGACGATATAAATGGCAGACAACAAACACGATAACGATGCTCAGCGCTGGCGCGATAAGTGCCTCACAGTCAGCGAAGAACTCGAAAAAAGTGAAAAAAAATATACACGCTACCTGCATGTACTCCATCGTGCCTTAGTACGCATTAGCTTAGCTGCCGAAGGGCAGGACAGCGAGCTAGATAAGCATCTTGCCAATCTGCGTCGATTATTACGCAAAAAACCGGTAAATCAAAGCAGCATCAGCAGCAACCTTTCACAGGTTAAAACCGCTATTTTACAGTTGGAAAAACAGCGCGAAAGCAGTAGTCCGCCGGGGTTTGACTCTCTGCAAATTCTCATAGACCAACTCTTACAGCTCAAATTGGATAAAGACAAACAACGCGCGCTTAAGCGTTATAGCAAATCGCTGTCGGCCAAAGGCAATCAGCTAAGCAGCTACCCTGCTCTATTAGAGGAATACAGCCGCCTCCAACATGACGCTCTGGCTGAAGCTCTAAGCACACCGGCCGAAGCTGAAGTCTCTCCTAGCCCATCGTCTAGTGAAGGTTTTCTTTCCCGCATGTTTGCCAGAAAGCCCTCCTCTTCAGAGGATTCCGTCCGAGAAAGTATTAACGCGCCATTGGAGTGTGTTATTGATCCAGTCGATCAGAAACCACAAAACAGCAACGAACAAAACGACACATTGGCAGCCATTATCAAAATACTGGCTGATTTACTGGAACAACTCCCGCTTGCACCAGAGGTACGTGACCAGGCAAAACAGCTCCGTGACCACCTAAGCGATTTAGCTGCCGCTGGCGAATTAGAAAAGATGATTGACGGTACCGCCGAACTAGTTATCAAAGCTCTAGACAAAAGTCAGCATGAATTTGAACAGTTTTTATTAACACTCGACCAGCAACTGACAAAAATCACAGCCTCTCTGTGCACCCAAGGACAAAACAAAGAAGCACGTAAAGACTCCACTCATCAACTTAATATCATGGTTCGAGATCAAGTAGGCAGCATCTCAAAAGCTGTTGGCGAAGCCACCGACATCAGCGACTTAAAAAGCTCAGTACAAAGCCAGCTAAAAACCATCATCACCGCAGTGGATGAATTTGCCGAAACCGAGACTCAACGCGAGCAAATACTTGAACAACAATTACAAGAAATGCACGAACAGCTCGCCTTGGCACAAACTGAAAGCCAGACTATTCAAAAAAAATTACATAATGAAATGCTAAGAGCGTTAACGGACACCTTAACCGGCTTACCCAATCGAGAAGCCTTTGATGAACGCTTTACTCTGGAGCGTGAACGTTTCCTGCGCTACGAACATCCTGCCAGTCTGGCAATACTGGATATCGACCATTTCAAATTGGTCAACGACAACCACGGCCACCTAGTGGGTGATCGCGTATTACAAGCCTTTGCCACGACTGTAAAAAACATGATCCGTAGAACAGATTTTCTGGCCCGTTTCGGCGGTGAAGAGTTTATTTTGATCATGCCGGAAACCGACATCAGCTCAGCCTACGCTCTGCTGGAAAAAATCCGCGAAAGCGTCGCCCATATATCCCCTAGAAGTCTCGACATAAAAAACCCCATTACCGTTTCCGGCGGTCTGACCGCATTTCAATTAAATGAAAATGCCGAACAGCTGCTGGGGCGAGCAGATCAAGCGTTGTACCACGCAAAAAATGGAGGCCGTAACAGAGTTACGGTATTTGAAATACCCTGACTAAGCGGCTCGCTTAAGCAACACTGCGGCTGCAATCGCAAAAATCACTATCGGCAGAATACTGGCTAACACCGGCTCAAAGCCGAAAACAATACTGGCAGGACCAAGAAAGTCCTCCGTATACCTAAACAATACACCAAGAAGAATACCCGCAAACACCCTGTACCCCATCGTTACCGACCTCAGAGGACCAAAGATGCAGGACAAGGCCACCAAAACCATCACAATGATGGCCAATGGCTGAAGTACTTTTTTCCAGAAAGCGAGCAGATAACGTTTGGGGTCCAACTCCTGCTCCTTCAAATAATTTGTGTAGGTGTGTAGTCCCAAAATAGATAAATCCGCAGGATCAACCACAACAACCTTTAACACTTCCGGGGTTAACTCGGTATCCCAGCGCATCGTCTGTTCTAGTCCGGCTTCAACCTTGTTTTCCGACAGGTCACTGTGCTTTACCTTTTGCAGCACCCAATGATCACCCTGAAAAATCGCTTTTTCAGCAAACAAACTTTGCTGCAAGTTTTTATCCGCAAACTCATACTGCGTCACACCGTATAAAACACCACCGGGCAACACTGTATTAAAATGCATGTAGGTGTCACCCTCACGATGCCAGTAACCGTATTTGGAACTAACTGCCTCACCACTGCTTTCGGCCAGAGCACGCTGACTCTGGGCGTAATTTTCAGTCGTTGGCACAACAAATTCACCAATCAACAGTACTGCTACCACGAACAACAGTGCAGGCTTTATCGCCGCCCAGCCAATTCTCGCTACTGACATACCTACAGCGCGCATCACGGTCAGCTCACTGTTATTGGCCAACATGCCCAACCCCAACAGACTGCCAATCAGTACTGCCAGCGGTGTAATCGTATAAATACGCTTAGGAACCGTCATCAGCACATACATAAAAATCTGCTGAGTGCCGTAATCCCCTTCTTTACCTTTAAGTTCGTCGATAATGGCTACGACCATGTCCAGCGCCAACAGAATACCCAGCACTGACAATACAGAAATAATTACAACTTTGGCGATATAACGATCAAGAAGACTCATCAACGTTTCCCCGAGAAGATCCGGTGATAACCGGGCAACTTATGGTGCCAATCAAACATCAGTACCAAGCCAATACCCAGAAATAAAATGTGAACCCACCACAGTCCGAGCCAAATCGGAATTTTTCCTTCACCCACTGCACGACTGGCGGCGGCAAGTAATACCACATAGCCCATATATAAAATGACCGATGGTACTAACCGCATATAACGTCCCTGACGGGGGCTGACACGGCTCATGGGCACTGCAATCAAGGCAATAATCGGCACCAATAACGGCAATGAAATTCGCCACTGTAATTGGGCCTTGTCTTCCAGCTGAGTCGACGCCATAAGTTCTGCCGTCGATTTCATTTCACTTTTCAATCTCAGCGGCACAACTTCAGGATCCGCTAACCTGACCGCATATTGCTCATAATGCGTCACTCGGTAATCGGCATCACCGGGCTCACCATAATATCGTGAGCCATTTTTCAGCAGCAAGAAATGGCTGCCGGTATTCTTATCAACGTACTGGGTTCCTGTTTCTGCCATCAACAGAATCAAACGATCATCCCCTTTAATCCGCTGGGAAATAAATACGTTATGCATCAAAGTGCCGTCATCTGTTATTTCTTCGGCATAGGCAATCTGCCCAGTATCCCCCAGACGCTGAAAACGCCCCGGTGTCAATAATCCAAACTCCGTTCGGCTTTTTTGCGCATCAAACTGCCCTTGTGCTTCACGGGCACCCCAAGGGCTGAGATCAAGACTCAAATAACCCACAATAACCGCAACAATACTTGCAGGAAGCAACGTATACACAACCAACCGCTGCAAACTCATACCGCAAGCAGATAAGACCGTCATTTCACTGTCGAGATAGAGACGACCATAGGCCATTAAGATGCCAAGAAAGAATCCCAGCGGTAAAATAATTTCCAGAAATCCAGGGGTACGGTACCCCATCACGCTCACTATCAGCCCAGCGCCTAAACCATCGGTAGCGGCTTCACCCAGGTATTTAATAAAGCGCCCGCTCATCACCACTAATAGCAGCACAGAGGTTACAGCCAGCATGGTGACTACAACCTGTTTGGTGAGATATCGAAATATTATCAAGGAGTTGAATCGCCTGTTAAAACACGGGAACGCCTGAGAAGATCAAATACAGGACCATTAGTTCCGAATTCTATACTTCTTCATTTGCGATTGATAACTGGTAATCAGGAAAATTTTACGTACACTCGGTTTTTTACCCCCTTTTGCAGTCAGAACCTAACAGCTAGAGAACTCCATGGAATACAAAATCAATTCCGGCAGCCCGGAAAAACAAAGCAGCGCTTGCCTTGTCGTCTCCATCAGCGGCAATAACAAACTATCCAGCGCCGCCCAACAATTGGACGAGGCCTGCGAGGGCTATATCAGCAAATTGGTAAAACGAGGTGACCTTGCTCGCCAGGCGGGCAAAACCCTGCTGATTCCCGGCTTGCATAATGTCAAAGCACTACGCGTTTTACTGGTGCACACAGGTAAAGACCGTAGTCTGAGTGCCGTTAAATTCACCCGGCTGTTGAAAAGCTGCCTGAGTGTGCTTAAGGATTGCAGCGCCAAGGATGCGTTATTTTATCTGGATGATATTCACTGCGAAAAACGCGACCTGGCCTGGAAGGTTCGTCACTGTATAGAAACCACTGAAGACAGTCTTTATCAGTTCACCGAGCTGAAAAGCAAAAAAGGTGAGCCCGCCAAACTGACACGTATCCAGTTTGGCCTCAATGACCGTTCGCAAGCAGCGGCCGTCGAAACAGCTATCGCTCAGGGCCACGCTATCGGCAAAGGCAAACAGCTCACCAAAACCCTTGGCAATCTACCCGGTAATATCTGTACGCCGACCTATCTGGCCGAGCAGGCTCAGCAGTTCGCTAAAAGTTACAAGTCCGTCAACACCAGCATTCTCGAAGAGAAACAGATGGAAGATCTGGGCATGGGCTCACTGCTTTCCGTTTCCGCAGGCAGTGAAGAACCTGCCAAGCTGATCGTCATGAACTACAAGGGCGGCAAAAAAGATGACGCTCCACAGGTGCTGGTGGGCAAAGGAATTACCTTTGACACTGGCGGCATCAGCCTCAAACCTGGCGCCGGCATGGACGAGATGAAGTACGACATGTGTGGTGCGGCCAGCGTATTCGGTACCCTGCTGGCAGTGGCCGAGCTGAACTTGCCCATTAATGTTATTGGCATTATCGCCGCCGCTGAAAACATGCCAAACGGTGTGGCCACCAAGCCCGGCGATATCGTCACTAGCCTGTCCGGCAAAACGATTGAAATTTTGAACACCGACGCTGAAGGCCGCTTGGTATTGTGCGACGCCCTGACCTACGCGGAAATGTTCAACCCTGCGGCCATTATCGACATCGCGACGCTGACTGGCGCTTGCATTATTGCCCTTGGCCATCACACCAGTGCTGTATTCAGCAACCAAAACGGTCTGGCACAACAGATCATCAAAGCGGGCGAAAGCAGCGCCGATTCCGCTTGGCAATTGCCAATGGGCGAACAGTATCAAGAGCAACTAAAAAGTAACTTTGCAGACATCGCCAATATTGGCGGCCGTCCGGCAGGCAGCATAACTGCCGCCTGCTTCCTGTCACGTTTCACCGAAGGTCAGCGCTGGGCGCATCTGGATATCGCAGGTACCGCCTGGGTTTCAGGCAGCAACAAAGGTGCCACTGGCCGCCCGGTACCTCTGCTGACTCAGTATCTGCTCGACCGTGTAGCGGAACAAAGCTAAGGCATTATCGTGACGCAAGTAGATTTTTATATTCTCGCCGACAAGGAACAACAGGACCGCCTGTTATTCCTGTGTCGGCTAGTGGAAAAAGCCTACAAAAAGCAGCATCGCATTTACATCCATACCGATGGCGAAGCAACCAGCAAAGAAATTGACCTACTCCTGTGGACCTTCAAGGTGGAAAGCTTCATCCCTCATCACCTGCTGTCAGATGAATCCGGCCCAGCCCCTATTGCCATCGGTCATGGCGACAACGCTGGTAAAGGCTGCGGCGATCACCATGATGTACTGATCAACCTGTGTGCAGAAATTCCCGGTTTCTTCAGTCGTTTTGAACGCTGCGTGGAAATTGTCATTCAACATCCCGGTGTACTCGAAAGCACCCGCAAGCACTTTGGCTTTTATCGTGAGCGCGGCTATCCATTGAACACGCACGACCTGCGCAAGCCAACAAAATAACCCATCGCGAGCGTCTACCGTCCGAGCCTCTCACACTGTATAATTCCCACCTTTTGAGCCGCCCATAATTTTGTTGGGGAAACGGCTCGCCCCATGACCTGCGCAGAGAAAACTTCAGTGACTACAGATTCCGAAAACATTACCGCAACTCTGGAAAAAACGTACCAACCCCAACAGATCGAAACAAACTGGTACCAGACTTGGGAAAGCCAGGGTTATTTCAAGCCCTCCGGTGAAGGCGAAGCCTATTCCATTATGATTCCACCGCCTAATGTCACGGGCAGCCTGCACATGGGTCACGGTTTCCAGGAGGCCATCATGGATGGCCTAGTACGTTACAACCGCATGAAGGGTTGCAACACGTTGTGGCAAGTGGGCACCGATCATGCGGGCATAGCTACGCAAATGGTGGTTGAGCGCCAGCTGGGAGCAAAAGGCATTACTCGCCACGATTTGGGTCGCGAAAAATTCATCGAAAAAGTCTGGGAATGGAAAGAAGAGTCCGGCGGCCAAATAACTCAACAATTACGTCGTCTCGGCGCATCTCCTGACTGGTCGCGCGAACGCTTCACCATGGACGACGGTTTTTATAAAGCCGTTCAAGAAGTGTTTATCAAGCTTCACAAGGAAGGCCTGATTTACCGTGGCAAACGCCTGGTTAACTGGGATCCTAAATTACACACCGCGATTTCCGACTTGGAAGTTATTTCCGAAGAAGAAAACGGTTTTATGTGGCATTTCAAATACCCTCTGACCGATGGTTCTGGCCACCTAACGGTTGCTACCACGCGCCCAGAAACTATGCTTGGAGACTCCGCCGTTGCGGTTAACCCGGAAGACGAGCGCTACAAGCACTTAATTGGCCAAACCATTACGCTGCCATTGGCAAACCGTGAAATCACCATTATTGCCGATGACTACGTAGACCAGGAATTCGGCACTGGTTGCGTAAAAATCACCCCAGCTCATGATTTTAATGATTACGAGATGGGCAAACGTCACAACCTTGAAATCATCAATATTCTGGATGACGATGCCAACCTGAACAACACGGTGCCGGAACAGTACCGTGGACTGGAGCGTTTTGCTGCACGTAAACAAATCGTTGCTGACTTAGACGCGCTAGGCCTGCTGGAAAAAGTAGACGATCACAAACTCAAAGTGCCGCGTGGCGACCGTAGTGGCGTGGTTATCGAACCCTACATGACCAACCAATGGTACGTATCTACTCAACCGCTTGCCGACAAAGCTATTAAAGCCGTAGAAGATGGCGACATTAACTTCGTCCCTAAACAGTGGGAAAACACCTACTTTTCCTGGATGCGCGACATTCAAGACTGGTGTATTTCACGCCAACTGTGGTGGGGACACCGTATTCCTGCCTGGTACGATAACGACGGCAACGTTTACGTGGGCCGCTCCGAAGCCGAAGTGCGCGCCGAAAACAATATCGCTGCCGATGTTGCCCTCAAACAGGACGAAGATGTATTGGATACCTGGTTCTCCTCTGGCCTGTGGACCTTTGGCACACTGGGCTGGCCGGAAATCACCAAAGAATTAAAAACCTTCCACCCGTCCAACGTACTGGTGACAGGTTTCGACATCATCTTCTTCTGGGTGGCACGAATGATCATGCTGACCCTGCATTTTATGGACGATGTACCCTTCAAAACCGTTTATGTACACGGTCTAGTACGCGATAGCCACGGCCAGAAAATGTCCAAATCCAAGGGCAACGTACTTGACCCAATCGATCTGATCGACGGTATCGATCTGGAAACGCTGGTCACTAAACGTACCGCCGGCATGATGCAACCACAACTGCAGCAAAAAGTTGAGAAAATGACGCGCAAGGAATTCCCGGAAGGCATTGAGTCCTACGGCACCGACGCGTTGCGGTTCACCTATTACTCGCTGGCCTCCAATGGTCGCGATATTAACTTTGATGTGGGTCGTATCGAAGGTTTCCGTAACTTCTGTAACAAAATATGGAACGCCGCCCGTTACGTGCTGATGAATACTGAAGAGCAGGATTGCGGTCAGGATGGTTCTAGCGATTACGAACTGTCATTGGCCGATCGCTGGATCACTTCGCGCCTGCAGGATGTCAAAGTTACTGTCGCTGACGGCATCGAAAATTACCGTTTCGATCTCGCCTCCCAAGCGCTGTACAGCTTTGTATGGAATGAATACTGTGACTGGTACCTAGAACTTTCCAAGCCCGTGCTGTGGGATGACAACGCACCCGCCGCACAAAAGAAAGGCACCCGCCGCACGCTAATTCGCGTACTTGAAGAAATATTACGTATTGCTCATCCGATGATGCCGTTCATCACTGAAGAAATCTGGCAACGTGTAAAAACATTGGCCGGTCAGGAAGGCGATACCGTGATGCTGCAAGCCTATCCCCAGGCAGACAGCTCTCTCGTCGACGCTCAGGCTGTGATAGATATTGAATGGTTACAGGGTATTATTCTGGCACTGCGCAATATTCGCGGCGAAATGAATATTTCGCCAGCCAAGCCAATTAATGCATTACTGAAAAACGCCTCCGCTGAAGACGCAACCCGACTTGAAGCCAATCGCCAGTTCCTAGCAAAACTGGCAAAACTGGAAACCATTGAGATATTAGCTGAAGGGGCAGAAGCGCCTATGAGCGCCATCCAGTTAGTAGGCGACTTGGAAGTACTAGTACCGATGCTTGGCCTAATCGACGTTGCAGCAGAAATTGCGCGCCTGAACAAGGAAGCCGAGAAACTCAACAAAGAACTAACCGGCGTTAACAACAAACTCGCTAACGCCAGTTTTGTTGATAAAGCGCCAACAGCAGTGGTGGAAAAAGAAAAAAATCGCCAAGCCGATCTGCAAATAGCACATGCTAAATTGCAGCAACAATTAGAGGAAATGCAGTCCATGGCATAAACCTATCGTCCTTGTCAGCGCATAATCCGCTCCGGAAAGCGCCTACACAAGGGCGTCCAACCCCCTTAAAACGTTTTTATTGTCAATTCGGCTTGTGTAGATATAATGAGCTCTGGCCCTTATAGCTCTAATATATACCAAAGAGTGTATTTGCTATAAGGATTGCTTAAAAACAAAAACAAAAATCAAAGTAACGCTCTAGGGGGATTAGAGTATGTCAGATCGTGCAACAGGAATTGTAAAGTGGTTCAACAACGCCAAGGGATATGGTTTTATTGAACACCATGATGGCCAGGATGTCTTTGTACATTATCGAGCCATTCGCGGTGAAGGCTACCGCAAACTGAACGACGGCCAAGAAGTCGAATACAGCATTATCGAAAGTCAAAAAGGTTTACAAGCTGAAGACGTAACACCCCTCTAACGCTTGGATAGCCGTTTCATTTTAAGTCGGTGTATAATGGAGCTAATCATCCAGTCACCTGGTAGGAGTTGTAGTGGATTTATTAAGTAACCCCGTGATTATCGCCTTATTCACCTTCTTTATTGGTTTTGGTGGCGGCATTTATGTTTATAAATTAAAAGGTTCTTCCTCTGGCCAGACTGAAAAGCTCAAAAGCGAAAAGCAGGCTTTAGAAGAAGAGTTTGATGAATATAAAAACTCTGTTGCTGATCACTTCGCACACACATCAGAACTACTCGGTGGCCTTACCGACAATTATGTCAAAGTGTACCAACACTTAGCTGAAGGCTCTCAAGCACTGACAAATGCGGACCATCCAGCTCTTAAATTAGGCTTGAATGAAAAACAGCTCACCGCTTCACTTAAGCAAATCGAAAGCAGTGACGAACCCGAAGCTAGCAGTAACGACATGCAGGCACCAAGAGACTACGCACCAAAACCCGTAGACAAAGACGCAGAAGGCACATTATCTGAAGCCTTCAGCATCAAAACCGACTCTCATGAAGTCGAAGAAATACTGGAGCCAATGCCAGGTGATCAAAAGCTCGCCTAAGCATGAAAACGAAAGCTCACTTCCGCTTTAAGAAAACCTGAAAAATTCAGCCCGGTTATGCACCTGCTAAACCGGGTTATCAATATCGATAAAAACATGCTCAACACCGAGCTGTTCTGCTAAATACTCTCCCAGCGCTTGCACACCATAACGCTCAGTCGCGTGGTGGCCAGCGGCATAAAAATGAATACCCAACTCTCGTGCCGAATGAACAGTCGGCTCTGAAACCTCACCGGTCAAATAAGCGTCAGCCCCCAACTCAACTGCCTGGTCAATCATGCTCTGTGCGGCACCACTACACCAGGCCACTCTTTGAATAGATTTCTCTGAGCCCGTTACATGGAAGGGTTTACGACCCAATTTTGATTCAATATGCGCAGCAAACTCTTCGCCACTCATTGCCTCGGGTAACCACCCCAACAAACCAATGCTGCGCTCATTATCCGGTTCCATACCTTGCTCAGTTGAGAGACCCAGCAACTGCGCCAAACGGGCATTATTTCCCAATTCAGGATGACCATCTAGAGGCAAATGATAAGCTAACAAGCTAATATCATTTGCCAACAATGCCTTCAAACGATTACGTTTCATACCCACCACTTGTGGACTTTCACCCTTCCAGAAATATCCATGATGCACCAAAATGGCCTGCGCGCCCTGCTCAATCGCGGCATCAATTAATGCCTGGCTAGCAGTTACCCCTGATACAATTCGAGATACAATTGGAGCACCCTCGACCTGAAGGCCATTTGGACAGTAATCCCTATAACGTTCAGGTTGTAGCGTTATTTCACACAAACGAACAATGTCAGACAGTTGAGCAGCCATATCACCCCTTCTTTGATTTTCTAACAACAGCATTTACTTAGCACTAACCCATGCGATAATAGCATTTTTCAAATGTATCAAACTCGGAATATCCTATGAAACTGCTGCTCCGCCTTATCATCTTGCCAGCTATTACCGGCATTATTATCGCAGCAGGCATTCTATTTTTCTTCCCGTCACAGCTGAACACCTCAACTATCGGCTCGTTATCACAGCGAAGTGGCCCTGTATCATATGCTGACGCAGTTAATAAAGCGGCCCCTGCAGTGGTTAACATATACACAACCAAAACTGTTGCTCAAAAAACTCACCCTTTGTTTAACGACCCTTTTTTCCGCCAGTTCTATGGGCAACGTAACGAACCGAAACGTCAACGAATGCAGTCCAGCCTCGGCTCAGGCGTGATTATCAGCAGTGATGGCTATCTGCTCACCAACAATCACGTAATCGCCAACTCCGACGAAATCATTGTTGCCCTCAAGGATGGTCGCGAAAGCTACGCACGGGTTATAGGCACCGACCCAGAAACAGATCTTGCTGTATTAAAAATCGATATTGATGAGCTACCCACCATCACGCTAGCCTCATCAGATACCATAAATATCGGCGATGTGGTTCTCGCTATCGGCAACCCCTTTGGTGTTGGTCAAACGGTCACCATGGGCATCGTCAGTGCCACCGGTCGAAATCAACTTGGGCTAACAACCTTTGAAGACTTCATCCAGACCGATGCAGCCATTAACCCCGGTAACTCAGGCGGAGCTTTGATAAACGCCTACGGCAACCTGATTGGCATTAATACCGCCATTTTCTCAAAATCAGGCGGATCACAGGGTATTGGCTTTGCCATCCCGTCAGTGTTGGCTAATCAGATCATGGAAGAAATTGTACAATACGGCAGCGTCACACGCGGCTGGCTTGGTATTGAAACCCAAGGCATGACACCAGACCTGGCTAAATCGTTAGGTTTAGATGAGGTTATGGGCTTACTAATTGCTGGCGTTTATCGCCAGGGCCCAGCGGATAAAGCAGGCATCAAGCCTGGTGATATTTTACTAGAGGTTGGCGGTGATCCGGTTATCAGTGATTTACAGGCCATGGGTAAAATAACCCAGACCAAGCCCGGCGAAAACATCGATATTACGGTATTACGTAACGGCACTAAAAAAACGATTACCGCCATGGTCAGCAAACGTGAACCCCAACAGCAGTAACAAAAAACCGGGCATAGCGCCCGGTCAATTACTAATTCCTTTGATTAAATACAGGCTATTAAAGTACGCCGCGTAACTCTTTCAAAAAGGCTTCGTTTTCAGCGGCTGAACCCACCGTCACACGCAGACAATCCTTCAACAGAGGATGAGCACCATCGAGGCACCGAATCAAAATATGATGCTCGCGCAGGCCATCAAATACCGCTTTGGCTTGATCTGGCTGGGTACGGAACAGAATAAAGTTGGCTTCACTGTGCCATACAGTCAAACCATCAATAGCATTTAAATCCCTGTAAAGACTGCCACGCTCTTCACGAATCAACGCGGTTTGCTGGCGCAACACATCATAGTGCTTTAAAGCAAACTCAGCACTAGCCTGGGTCAGCACGCCAATATTGTAGGGTAAGCGGATTTTTTCCAATTCAGCAAGCCAACGTGGATTACCGATCAAAAGACCCAATCGCAAACCAGCCAATCCCGCCTTGGACAGGGTGCGCATCACCAGCACATTGTCGTATTCTTCAGCGAAGTTTAGATAGTCCGTGTCAGTAAAGGGCGTATAGGCTTCATCAATCACCACCAGCCCCGGCGATGCTTCAATCACCTGGCGTATTTTTTCTTCGCCAAACAGATTACCAGTGGGGTTATTTGGCTGCGCCAGAAAAACCAGTGCGGGCTGCAACTCGTCAATCTGAGCCAGCAATTCCGGCATATCCAGTTCAAAGTCCGCCGTTAGCGCCACCGCCTTGTAACTTAATTCAGTAACCTGACAAATTTGCCTGTACATGGCAAAACCCGGCTCTACGGTAAGCAAGGTTTTACCCGGCGCAGATACCGCCAACGCCAGTAGTTGAATAAGCTCATCGGAACCATTACCTAACACAATTGCCTGACTGTCCGGAATATTCATGACAACACGCAGCTGCTGCTTAACTTGATCAGCACCGGGGTCGGGATAGCGATTCAAATGCACGCTGCGCAGTGCTTCAATCCAGCTTTCAACGATGCTTTCGTCCCATTCATAGGGATTTTCCATAGCATCCAGCTTAATCATGCCCTGCGCATCGGCAACATGATAAGCCTGCATGCTGCGAATTTCGGGTTTAATCCACTGTTCAATCAGTTGACCCAGCGAGTCATTAGCGTTGGCAGTCATAATCTTGGGATATCTTTAAAATAAAAGGGGATACGCTGGAAAGGAAGCCTCTCCAGCGTTAAAAGCTAGGATTTAATTCTGTATTCCGCAGAACGAGCATGAGCCTGCAGGCCTTCACCATGCGCTAGTACTGAGGCAATCTTACCCAACTCAGAAGCACCATCGGCAGAACACATAATCAATGAAGAACGCTTCTGAAAATCATAAACACCTAGCGGCGATGAAAAGCGTGCCGTACCAGACGTCGGTAGTACATGATTAGGCCCTGCGCAGTAATCGCCCAGCGCTTCAGCAGTATAGCGGCCCATGAAAATCGCACCGGCGTGACGAATTTCAGGTAATAGAGCCTGAGGATCTTCAATCGAAAGTTCCAAATGCTCAGGCGCGATATGGTTTGAAATCTGAGCAGCTTCGGACAATGAACCTACCTGTATCAACACACCGCGGTTTTGCAGAGAGGTTCTGATAATTTCAGAACGAGGCATGGTTGGCAGCAGTCGTTCAATACTTTCACTGACGCGATCCAAAAATCCTGCATCTGTTGAAAGCAGAATAGACTGGGCGTTTTCATCATGTTCAGCCTGAGAAAACAGATCCATAGCGATCCAGTCAGGATCGGTCTGGCCATCGCAGATAACCAGAATTTCCGAAGGGCCTGCAATCATATCAATGCCTACCACTCCGTAGACTTTCTTTTTAGCAGTGGCGACATAAATATTGCCGGGACCAACAATGATATCCACCTTGGGCACCATTTCAGTTCCATAGGCCAATGCAGCAATGGCCTGCGCACCACCAACAGTAAACACCATATCAACGCCAGCGATAGCTGCGGCGGCAAGCACCAGATCGTTTACTTGATCATCCGGTGTTGGCACCACCATAATCACTTCGTCAACGCCAGCCACCTTGGCAGGTAACACGTTCATCAGCACAGTTGAAGGGTAAGCTGCCTTTCCGCCTGGCACATAGACACCAACGCGCTGCATAGGTGTAATCTTCTGACCTAGCACCGTGCCATCGGCTTCCTCATACTGCCAGGTATCCTGCGTCTGACGCTGGTGATATCGGGTAATACGATCAGCCGCACTTTGCAAAGCCTGCAACTGCTCTGCGGGAATGCGCTGCAGTGCCTCCTGCAAACATGCTGAATCCAGCTTTAAGCCCGCAGTATTATCGATTGTCACACGATCAAAACGCTGAGTATATTCAAGCAATGCGTCATCACCACGCGTTTTCACTGCATGCAACACTTCATCAACAACGTCATTGACCTGCTGATCAGACACCTCATCCCAGGCCAGTAGTTTATCCAGTTGCGGATAAAAATCCGCCTGTTGCGTGTTCAATCGAGTAATTGCAGAGCTTTTCATAACAGTATTCTAATGTCGGAGATTTTAAATTATTTGCTTTTGCGCTGTTCAACGGCAGCAGCCAAACGCTCAATCAGTGGCTGAATAGTGGCGTGTTTCATCTTCATGGACGCTTTCGCAACCACCAGACGTGAGCTAATCGGCGCGATCATTTCCTTAGGCTCAAGACCATTAGCCGTCAGGGTATTGCCGGTATCAACAATATCGACGATACGATCGGCCAAATTCATTATAGGCGCTAACTCCATACCACCATAGAGTTTGATAATATCCACCTGCACACCACGTTCGGCATAATAACGTTTAGCGATATTCACAAATTTAGTAGCAACCTTCAGGCGCCCCTTGGGCTCAGGCACTCCCACCAAACCGGCCGTCATCAACCGACAGGTAGCGATTTGCAGATCGAGCGGCTCATACAGATCTTCATCACCGTATTCCATCAGCACATCTTTACCGGAAATACCCATATCCGCCGCACCGTGTGATACATAAGTCGGTACATCGGTAGCGCGAATAACCACCACCTGTACGTTGTCATGGTTAGTCGGAAAAATCAGCTTACGGCTGGTTCGGACGTCTTCCAACGGTTCAATTCCAGCGGCCTTCAGTAACGGCAACGTATCATCCAGAATACGACCCTTGGAGAGCGCAATTGTTAACTTGTGTGTCATCATCGTCTGTAAATTCTATATTTACCTAATACTCGTTTAAGCTGGCACGCGGCGGATTTTCGCGCCGAGCAATTGCAGCTTCTCTTCAATACATTCGTAACCACGGTCTATGTGGTAAATACGCTCAATGGTAGTATTACCTTCGGCAACTAACCCGGCAATCACCAGGCTTGCAGATGCCCGCAGGTCGGTTGCCATCACGGGCGCGCCCTTCAAGTCGTCAACACCAGTGACAATCGCAGTATTACCTTCCAGAGACGCCTTGGCACCCATACGCATCAATTCATGCACATGCATAAAGCGGTTTTCAAAAACTGTTTCCGTTACCGTGCTCGTACCCTCAGCGATGGCATTCATGGCTAAAAACTGAGCCTGCATATCCGTTGGAAACGCGGGATAAGGCGCTGTGTGAACACTAACAGCCTTAGGCCTTTTACCCTTCATATCCAATTCGATCCAGTCTTCACCGGAGGTAATCTCAGCACCGGTTTCGCGTAGTTTAATTAATACCGCTTCCAACACCTCAGGACAGGTATCCTTGACCCGTACTCGCCCACCCGTTGCGGCGGCTGCGACCAAGTAGGTACCCGTTTCAATACGGTCTGGCAGAACGCGATAATAACCACCGTGCAGTTTTTCAACACCCTGAACAGTGATCGTATCAGTACCATGGCCCTTAATATCAGCACCCATGGTGATCAGGCATTCAGCCAAATCCACAACTTCAGGTTCCCGGGCTGCATTTTCAAGCACTGTTTCGCCGTCAGCTAAGGTAGCGGCCATCAGGATATTCTCGGTGCCGGTCACTGATACCGTATCAAAGAACACGTGAGCGCCCTTCAAACGACCGTCAGTTTTGGCCTTGATGTAACCGTCTTCAACAACAATATCCGCACCCATCGCCTGCAAACCACGAATGTGCAGGTCAACCGGGCGACTACCAATGGCGCAACCACCAGGCAGCGAAACATTAGCCTCACCAAAATGCGACAACATCGGCCCCAGCACCAAAATCGAGGCGCGCATGGTTTTCACCAAATCATAGGGGGCATTATAACTTTTGATCGAACCACCGTTAATTTCCACATTGAGTTTTTCGTCAATGACGGCTTCTACACCCATCACACCGAGCAATTCAATCATGGTGGTAATATCGTGCAGGTGCGGGAGATTCCCAACAGTTAAGGCGTCATTGGTTAACAAGCTGGCGGCAAGAATTGGCAACGCCGAATTTTTAGCGCCAGAAATACGGATTTCGCCGTCCAACCTGACACCACCTTCAATAATGAGTTTATCCATCTAGGGCCTTTAACGCTCTCTTAACGCTCAGCCCACTGTGCTGGCGTAAAGGTTTTAATAGTGACGGCGTGAATTGTGCCATCGGCGATTTGATCGTTCAGCGCAGCATACACACGCTGCTGTTTTTTAACGGCATTTAGCCCCTCAAAAAGCGCACCAACTGCAGTAATTTGAAAACTGCTACCACCACCTTCAACTTGAATATCACAGCCTTCAAGCTGCGCTTCAAGCAATGCTTTAACTTCATCGGTTTCCATCTATCTACCCGTTCAAAATACTGGCTCGAAAAGCCCATTAAGGTATCAAATTACGGGGTTTTTAGCGACCTAATTATTAGCAAAGCAAAAAAGGATGAAAGGAAAGTCAGTTTTTAAAACCAAATCGATTCGATGCAGTTAATTCGGTGGTTATTTGATAGGGAGAATCTGGTCAACACCACTGACTTTAGCAACGCCCAGCAGGTCATCAGGCAGGTTTGTAAAAACCAACGTTTTTTGTAAATTAACAGCATACCTCAACCAACTGAACAAAAGTGTTAATCCCGCACTACCCGCCCGTGTCACAGCTGAAAAATCAATTTCACATTGGTCACCCACCTTACTGATCAACCGCTCACCCTGCTGACACATATCCAACGCGTTATCAAAATCAATAACACCTGCAACCTGCAGCTTCTGTTCAGAAAGACGTGTCACACAGGAACGAGTCATAATACGGGCTTACTCCCCATCCTCAAGATTAGAGGTCCAGCCACTAACAACGAGATCAACATCATTTTTGTTCACCTTCATCAGACGAGCAAACTGATTGCGGTAAGTTAGGCCAATATTCACACCATTCACAACCACATTTTCCATTTTCCATTCACCTTGCTTATTGAGGTACATAGAATAGGAAAGAGGATATTTCTGCCCCCCAGCACTAAAGAACTCAATATCAACACGCTGACGTTTTGGATTAACCTTCTTACTAGAGGAAGGAGGAAGAATGATGATTTTCTCGTTGTCATATTCCAACAAAGCCTTGGCGTAAACTTTTAACAGGCTACGTTTGAACACCCCTTCAAAAGCATTCCGCTGTTCAGGCTGAGCCTTTTTATAATGCTTAGCCATCACGCGCCGGGCGATACGCTTAAAATCGATAACTGCCGACAGCATGCCATCCACATCGACAAAAAACTGTTCGTTATTTTCCAGGTACAGCTCGCGTTTACCTGTAATCTGCTCAACTAGGTTATCCGTTGCCTCCTGCACCACATCATAGGCAGCTTGATTTGGAAAGACTTCAGCTGAAGTCTGAGCTTGAGACAGGCTCGCCAGACATATCAATAATAAACCCAGCAGTGTTTTAATCTTGCTATCCATATTCGTTTCTCTACCTTACAAATTCTTACTTACTGACTGGCAAAAAGATTACTCGTTCACCTTGTTAAACAAGAACTGACCGATCAATTCCTCCAGCACGAGCGCTGACTGGGTATCGACAATCATATCGCCTTCAACCAAGTATTCATCATCAGCACCGGAGATCAATCCAATATATTTCTCACCCAACAAACCTGCCGTTAAAATTGCCGCCGTGGTATCCGTCGTAAACCCGCTAAAATCAGATTCAATTTCCATTTCAACAATTCCGGCGAACTCATCCTTGTCCAAAGTTATACCTACAACTCGGCCAACAGCCACACCGGCCACTGTCACTTTAGAGCGCGCAGTCAAACCACCAATATTTTCAAAAGACGCATAAACCGTATAACTTTCCTTGGCATTGGAAAACGTCAAACCACTGACATTGAGTGCCAATACAATCAATGAAGCCAACCCCGCCAACATAAAAAATCCGACGGCCACTTCCAATGTTTTGCTGTGCATCTTAAAAATCTCCGAACATGACAGCGGTCAGAATAAAATCCAGACTCAATACTGCTAAAGAGGAATAGACCACGGTTTTGGTTGTTGCACGGCCAATACCTTCTGAGGTTGGTGTTAGATCGTGCCCCTGAAACACCGCGATCCAGGTTACTACAAAAGCAAAGGCGACACTTTTCACAATGCCGTTGACCACATCAACTCTAAAGTCGGTCGCCGCTTGCATGTTAGCCCAAAAAGAACCGCCATAAACACCCAGCCAATCCACTGCCACCAAGGATCCACCCCATATACCCACCACATTAAAGATCATCGTCAATAACGGCAGCGCAATAAAGCCCGCCAGTAGTCGTGGCGCCATCACATAACGTAACGGATCAACACCCAACATTTCCAGACTGGTGATCTGCTCAGTCGCTTTCATTAAGCCAATTTCAGCTGTTAAAGAGGATCCAGCCCGCCCGGCAAACAGCAGAGCTGTCACCACCGGCCCCAGTTCTCGCACCAGACTCAGTGACACCATTTGCCCCACCGCCTGCTCAGAACCGTAATCCACCAAAATACTGTAACCCTGTAAGCTCATCACCATGCCAATGAACAACCCTGACACCACAATAATTGGAAGCGAAAGCACCCCCACGGCATACAACTGCTTTAACAGCAGCGGCATGCCTTTGCGCAGATTCGGCACACCGCCCAGGGAATGGGCAATAAATACGCCCGAACGACCGCAAACAGACAACCAATCCAGCCCCGATTTACCAATAATTCGCAAACGGGTTATCACAGCGCACCTCCGCCCAACAAATCATCAAAATAATCATGAGCAGGGTAGTGAAACGGCACAGGACCATCAGGCTCGCCCTTCATAAATTGCGTCACCATTGGAGAGTCAGAATTCATTAATTGCTCCGGCGCTCCGACACCAATCACTTTACCTTGAGATAACACGTACAACTTATCGGCGATACTTGCTGTTTCATGTATATCATGCGACACCACAATACTGGTCAATCCAAGCGCCGTGTTCAGCAATTTAATCAGCTGCAACAGCACCCCCATACCGATCGGATCCTGCCCAGCAAAGGGCTCATCGTAAATCACCATTTCAGGGTCCAGCGCAATAGTACGCGCCAACGCCGCCCGACGAGTCATACCACCCGACAATTCACTGGGAAACATATCACGTGCACCCCGCAAGCCGACAGCCTGAAGTTTCATCAACACCAGGTCACGAATCATTGTTTCAGTGAAATTAGTGTGTTCGCGCAGAGGGAAGGCGACATTTTCATAGACCGTACGATCGGTAAATAACGCACCACTTTGAAACAACATACCCATTTTGCGTCGCACGCGGTAAAGATCGCTACGTTGTAACGTCGAAATATTTTCGCCATCCACCATAATGGTGCCGGCATCCGGCTTAATTTGACCTGTAATCAGGCGCATCAAGGTCGTTTTGCCGGTGCCACTAGGCCCCATGATGGCGGTAACCTGCCCACGAGGGATATCCATATCAATGCTATCAAAAATCACCCGATCACCCTGCGAAAAGGATAATCCGCGAACTTCAATAATGTTGGCCTTACTGTCCTGCATTTCGATGTCTGCTTTGTTTGAGCCACGCTCAATAAAGAGCCCAATAATCAGATTTAATTTACACGCATTTCAAACCAGCGTGTTTTAGCGCGCGCAAATATACCACTACAACCGCTTTATATCATCCACTACAATGTAATATTACCGCTTCATCCTGAAGAAATACTGATCAACGAGTGGCTGGCTTTCTGCCTTGGGGTTATTGCTTCTAGCGCTTGCAATAGCTCGCATTTAGCCCTTTAATAGCCAGCTGATTTCACTGCCCGGATACCTCATTTTGCTGGTTGCTTCCTTTACCATTTTGTTCAGTATAGCCCTGCTAGTCTGGAGTGCAGACAAATTCGTCAACGGCTCCGCCTCACTGGCTCGCAATTTTGGCATGTCTCCACTGCTGATTGGCTTAACTGTCGTTTCCCTAGGCACCTCTGCGCCGGAAATTCTGGTCTCTTTAACAGCCGCCATGGTCGGCGCCAGCGGCATAGCCATTGGCAACGCAGTAGGCTCCAACATCGCCAACATTGGCCTGGTGCTGGGTGTTACTGCACTGATCGCCCCGTTACCCGTAAGATCCGCATTAACACGCAAAGAACTCCCCATCCTGGCGCTGGTCACCCTCGGCGCCGGCATACTGTTGTTCAACCTCAACCTCAGCCGTATTGACGGCTTCCTGCTACTTGGTGGTTTGTGTATCACCCTATACTTATTCGCGACCTACCACCCAAAAAGTAGCGATAAAGAACTGATAGAAGAAATAGAAGTCGAGGAAGAAGAGCTTCCTCACTTGAAGACCGGCATGGCTATTTTCTGGTTTGCAGCAGGTTTAACCCTGCTGATCATCAGCTCAAAGGCATTAGTCTGGGCCGCCACAAACATTGCGGTGGAGCTAGGCGTCAGCGACCTCATCATCGGCCTGACCATTATCGCCATTGGCACCAGCCTGCCGGAATTAGCCGCATCAATTGCCAGCGTGCTCAAAGGGCACCACGACATTGCATTGGGCAACATCATCGGTTCCAATATTTTCAATCTACTGGCCGTCATGTCCCTGCCAGCCATCATTGCCCCCTACGCTTTTTCAGAACAAGTGCTGTGGCGTGACTATGGTGTGATGAGCTTATTTACAGCAATTCTGATTCTGTCCTGTTATATCGGCATCAATCGCAAAAAAACAATTAACATAAGTCGCGCACTCGGTGTCTTATTCTGTACTGGCTATGTAGGCTACCTGATCACACTCTATATCCAAGCCTGAAGTATGATACCAAGTCCTCGCCGCACATTGATTGTAAAAACCGCTATAATAGACGCCGTTCACCACCCCCGCACACTTCATGAACTTTTGGTAGCTGGCAATGATACAAACTGATTCCAAGGCTCTCATCGCAACCGGTCAGCGCACTATTAAACTGGAAGCGGCCTGCGTTGAAGCATTAACCTCTCGTATTGACGAGCATTTTAGTGACGCCTGTAAAATCATGCTGGCCTGCGAAGGACGTATCGTTGTCACTGGCATGGGTAAATCTGGTCACATTGGCAACAAGATTGCAGCCACCCTAGCCAGCACCGGCAGCCCCGCTTTTTTTGTTCACCCAGGTGAAGCCAGCCATGGCGACCTCGGCATGATCACCAACAAAGACGTGGTATTAGCACTATCAAACTCCGGTACAACCGCAGAAATTCTGACTATTCTGCCACTCATTAAACGTATGCACGCTCCACTTATCAGCATGACTGGCGCACCCGCCTCAATATTGGCACAAACTGCCGATGCACACCTGAATGTTAGCGTCGCCGAAGAAGCCTGCCCCCATGGATTGGCTCCAACGTCCAGCACTACTGCCGCACTCGCCATGGGCGATGCATTGGCTATTGCCCTGTTGGAAGCACGCGGATTTAGCGCTGAAGACTTTGCCATCTCACACCCGGGCGGTACTCTAGGCCGTCGTTTATTATTAAAAGTCGAAGACATCATGCACAGTGGCGACGACGTCCCACTGGTCGGCGAAAACACCCTGCTCAGTCAAGCGCTGTTGGTGGTCACCGAAAAAAAGTTAGGCATGACCGCCGTAATTGATGACGAC